>Ga0272441_10000250_pt1 | contig 123039 bp, 118 predicted proteins | sample SSMProp6N_FD_193582 | JGI IMG/M metagenome (GOLD analysis project Ga0272441, IMG submission 193582) | Marine sediment archaeal communities from Little Sippewissett salt marsh, Falmouth, MA, United States - SSM-Prop-6N | ecosystem: Environmental > Aquatic > Marine > Wetlands > Sediment ...
GTGATACGCCTGATATAGTCCCGAGCCTGTTCGCCCTTTACAAGAAGGACAAATGGGCCGGTTTTGCAGCCTTTACAATCCCTGTTGGCGGGGGCGCGGTGGAGTATGAAAAGGGCTCGGCAACCACCACCGCCCTTGCTACAAGTATAATAGCAGGCTCTCTAGGTGCTTATACATTCCCGATTCTGGGTCAGTTTATGGAGGGAGAATCATATTATTACGGCTTAACCGTGGGAGGGGCATACGCCATAAACGATATGGTGTCTGTTTCCCTGGGATTGCGTTATTCCGACGCCAACATAGAGAGAAGCGGGTATGCCAGAATTACGGGGGCTGGGCCTCCTCCAGATAGAACATTTCGAATAGACTACGAAGAGACAGGAGACGGTATTTGCGGAATAATTGGATTAAATCTGAAGTTGTCCGGCAGGTTTAATATAGGAATCAGATATGAAACCAGCACGAGCCTTACCCTTGAAACAAAGGAAAGCATAGATGATCCGGGAATAATTGCTAACGGGTCAAAAAGGGAAAGGGATATCCCCGGCATTCTCGGCCTGGGCCTTGGCTTCCAGGTAACGCCTAAACTATATGCCACCGCCACTTATACCTTGTACCAGAACGGGGGCGCTGACTGGGATGACATAGCCATATCAGGTGGTAACGAGGCGCTTAAGAAGAACGGCTACGACATAGGACTTGCCTTTGAGTATGCCTTTAGACCCACTTTGAGGGGTAGTTTCGGGGTACTGTATACTGAGACAGGTATAGAGCCTGATAACATGAGCAAAGAGGCACCCGAGCTTGACGCGGTAACCGTTGCGGGCGGTATCGCCTACGACGTAAGCCAAAGGATGACCTTAAATTTCGGTGTGCTCAAGACCTTTTACCAGGATGAGACCACAACGATCGCTCCTCTTATCCCGACTCCGGTAAAACTGGAAAAAGACGTGATGATTCTGTCGGCTGGGATACAGTACAGGTTCTAGTAACTTAAATCATTTGTTAAGCACGATATGAAAGGGGCCCTTATTTGGGGCCCCTTTCTTGATTAATTTGTAAGGAGTTATAAAATTCAGGCCGCCAAACCAAAAAGTTCTCCCGGGGAGAAGGCTGGCAATTCTTGAGGAATGAGGCGTAGTTTTGAAGTACGTCGCAATGATTCACCCTGCTCAATCGACTAGGCCGTCTCGCGCAGCGAGAATTGAACAGGGCGAGGATACAGCATAATCCCGCCCCCGATGCGTGACAGTCGGGCTTAAGCCATCAAGAATGCTCAATAGATGGCACAAATAGAAAAGGGCCTTAAAAAGACCCTTTTCTATTTGTCCTTATCTCTTTCAGACAGCCTTCTGCCTGCACTTTTTATTCAAACCATAATATGCGGCCCGATCCCTCACCTATGTTGTCGAATTTGGGGTTTGTTGCGGCAAGAAATATGGTCTTTCCCCTTGCCTGAATGTCGGTAATACAGTAGGGAAGCTCCCTTGTCTTCCAGGCCGGTGTCATGTTCGTGCCCTCTGACTTAAATGCCGTGAGAGTGGACTTGCTATGAAATACCATTCCTCCCAGCACTTCTGAAAGGGGTATGTTGTCCACCGCCAGCACATCCGCCTTTTCATCGCCGTCGATGTCGGTGATTACCACCCCGCTGTCAAAGGCTATCCTGGGCTGGGCATCACCGGGGCCTTCGGGCTGACCCAGACGGATCGCGTTGTTGGTCCCACCCATTTTGATACCGCCCTTCCAGAGGACGTTTCCCTCCGCGTCCCAGACATATAGCCTCGAACCCTTGCCGAGGCCGATCCATTCATACACGCCGTCCTTGTCGAGGTCGGCCCGGTTGAGGGTGTAAAAAATGGCCCTTTTAAGTTCCGGAAGCTCCTTTGCCTTGGAAAGGCCCCCTTTTACGTCGAATTCCATCTCAAAGATGGGACCTGTGAGGAAATTGTCCACCTTCGAGTTCTGGTAGATAAGCAAAGCGGAGCCTGATTTGCCCGACTTGATGGCTCTTAGGTGTCCCGCCTTATCAGTGAGCTTTTTGAATTTGCCTCTCCACTCATAGACGGTAGTATTGGCCCTGAGCCCGTAACGGGCCACGATAAAGATCTCGGCTCTTCCGCTGCCGTTGGTATCTCCCGCGCTTACCTTGAGGAAATCTTCACCCACGGAGGATGAAAGGCTGTCTTTTATGGCATAGGTCATGCCGCTTTTTGAATATATGAGCAGTTTCTTCCTTGAGCAGACAAGAAGCTCGTCTTTTCCGTCCCCGTCAAGGTCTGCCGCGTCAAAGGCAAGGGGGGAGATGTTGACGGGAACGCTTCCTGTCGGTTTGAATCCCTGGTATTCCTGGTATGCCTGATAAAAAAGCCCCTTTTCCGTGGTAGCGGCACCTGAAAACTCACTTCTGAAGGGAGAAAAAAGTCCTTTTGCGTTCTGAGGAAGATCGGGCCCCTGCGGCGCGCGCGCGGCGTACGCAGTGGGGGCCGGAAGAGGTCTTCCCTCGATAACGGCCCGCACCTGATAGGCCACATCGGCAAGCTTGGGTATGAAGCTGTTTTCGTCTCCCGCCTGGGAAAGCCTTTCAACGGGCGCGCCCTCCTTAGTAAGATCAAGCACCGCAAGATCAAGGCTGTATCCCGTGCCCGCAGCCGTAATGCTTCCGAATACCGCGTAGTCCGCGGCAAGCCTTTCGCATGCCTTTACCGCCTTATCCTTGGAATCTATGACCTCATCCCCTGTGACGGACAGGACCTCTTTTTCCGCGATTATATCAAGACCCCCGCCTGAAAGCCTTGAACTCAGCATGCTCTTGACTCCCTGTTGCAGGTAATCAAGCGGCTTGCCTGAATAGATGGCAAGGGGAAAAAGCGCGAGCCTTTTATCGGCAGCCCGGGCATTATCCGTAACAGTGCCCAGGGTCAGAAGAAAGGCGAAGGCCGTAAAAATGAAGATCTTTGCGAAACTAATCGTTTTTTTAAAAAAGGGGGTGGTCATAATCATAGTCTCTTTTGTAAGGTTTATTACTGAAATAAGGCACGTCTATAAAAAAATGAACACAACAGTAACAGTATCTTGCCTCAGTGTAAATCCGGTTTAAACTTTTTACAAGCCCTTTAAAAAAGAACCCGGGGCCATAGGCCCCGGGTCCATTTAATGATCAGACACTAAATCCGGCAGGATTTAGAAGTTGATCTGCCACTTTGCGCCAAAGTAGGTCAATTTACCCTGGTCTGCATCTACGCCGCCGACGGTGATGTCTTTGTCGTCAACAACGCCGATTTCAGGAACGATGAAGCAGCCCTTTGCAAGGTTGATGGTGGCATTCAGATAGTAGGAAACGGTGGTATCGTCATTCTTCAGGACTGTGTCCAGCTCTGAGTTGGCATAACCGTAGCCGGCTTCGAATGTCAGCATGTCGTTTACCTTGAATCCTGCGACCAGGTTGAATCCCCAGTCATCAACGTCATTTTCCGCCCACAGGCCGGTTGTTGCATTGTAGAGCCTTACAGGAGCCCAGGCAGGATCATGCAGCCAGCCGTAGGCCGCAAAGTTCTGACCGAAGTTGATGGAACCGTTAAGAAAGATAGGACCGAATGTGGTCTTGGCAGTCGCACCGTAGACATAGGAGTCAATGCTGGTAGATGCCAGGTTGGCGGTAGCAGTGTTGACTTCCTGGTCATAGGAGTGGTATCCGCCGAACACGGTCATTTTCACGGGACCGAACGCGAAAGCGTAGGATGCCTCGATGAGCGGGATGCTGTTGTCAGTATCGGCAACAGTACCGGCAACCCATGTCGCGGCTGGATCTGCGGCATAACCGGGGGTATTCGGCTCTACCAGGGCGATCTTGAGTCCGCCCATGTGAAGGGCGATCTGTGCCTGACGAACGCGGCCTGAGGCGGCACCATAGAACAGCAGGTCGTTGTCACCGGCGAACACCTGGTTTGAAATCAGGTTAAAGCCGGGGGTGTAGGCCTTACCAATGAGAAGCTTGCCCGGGCCGAAGTTCCATGTTCCGTAAAGGAGCCTTACCCTTGCGGCTTCATGGGCACCCGTTGTCTGGTTTGTTACGCCATACTCGAAACGGCCGTAGATGTCGCCGGCCTTTACATTTGCGCCGACCCTTGAGTTTCCCTGAAGATCCCATGTGGTAAGTCCGCTATCGTCCAGTACGGCACCTGGGTTGTCTGTGTCAGTCCAGAATGTGCTCATCCTGGCGCTTCCGTAGAAGTTCCATTCGGCAGCTGCCATTGCCGGCACTGAAAAGGCAACAACAAATGCTACTGCTGCAAGAATTGTAAACAGCTTTTTCATTACTCTTTCCTCCTAAATGGTTTACGTTTAGTCAAATTAGTCAAAATACTCTTAAATAAATGAAACTACTCGAATCCACCTCCTTTCACTTTTTATTGATCCGACTTAAAGACTTCTTCGAATCACAAATGCGAATACCATTGCACAATCAAAAAGTCAAGTGTTTTCATATCCGCCCTGCCCGGCTTATCTTGTCTCCCACGGTGGTGCCGCAGAACCTGCAGCGGTATTCATACTTATCGCCTTCAGGAAGCACGAGAAGCAGGACTTTTGTGACAGGGACAGCGCGGCCGCAGTTCGGGCAGTAAAGCTCTGTGGCCTCAAGCTCCCTGAACTGCTCTTGTGCCTCCCGGGGATCGTGGCGAGCGGATTGAAATGGGTTAAAAGAAAAATCGTTCATTGCTAAAAACCTTTTTCTTAGTCTGCCGTTTGGATTGATATTTCAGATAACTTTCTCTAAACTCTATTATAAGGTGTAGCAGTTATCATCTGGAAATCGCTCATTTCCTTATGGACGTCCTTATGATATAGGAAAAAGTTGTCTGGTTGCAAGATTTTATGATGATAACTGACGCATGTTGTTTCTGGACTTATGGAGCTTTTTTTTGATCTAATACGATTTTGATTTTCTTAAATTTAGATCACTTTAGTCATTTTAGGCACTTTAGTTCACTCAATAAGGGGAGCTTTCCATGAAAATAATGCACATTGATCATATCGGCATAGCCGTAAGATCGATTAGCGAGGCGGGCCGATTTTACACCGATATCCTGGGTCTTGATATCGAAGAGACAGAAGAGATTCCGGAGCAGAAGGTGAGGGTCGGATTCATCCCGATCAGGGACAGCGAGGTGGAACTGCTGGAATCGACAGAGCCTGGCGGACCGGTGGCCAGATATATCGATGCGAGGGGCGAAGGGGTTCAACACATTGCCTTCAGGGTCGAGGACCTTGACGAGGCAATAAAAGAACTCAAGGAAAAAGGGGTTCGTATGATTGATCAGGAACCGAGAAAAGGCGCCGGCGGAGCCAGAATAGCCTTTATTCATCCGAAGGAGACCCGCGGGATCCTGGTCGAACTCTGTGAAAGGGAGTAAAGAGGCTCTTAACCCAAAAAAATATGTCCTGATTCTAAAAACGGTAGGTTATCAATCCATGGCTGGTATCATAGGGGGAAACGCTTACCTGTACTTTATCTCCTACCATGACCTTTATTCGATTTTTCTTCATCCTGCCGGAAAGCACACCCGTTACGGTGATGTTGTTATCACACTGGATTTGCATATTGCCTCCGCCCAATACCTTGACTACCGATCCCTCTAATTGGATAAGATCTTCCCTGCTCAAAACAGTCCTTTCCAGGCAACGCGCCTTTTAAAATTGATTAAATGATTTGGCTCTTCCCCAAATTAGCTGGAGAAGAGGATTCAAGGACCCAAGAGGTCAAGGATTCGAGGGTTTATTTGAAAATCTTGTCCTTATTTTATATTCCTTTGACCAGAGTTCCTATAACTTACTCCGGAGCTTAAGATCCTTGTACTTTTTCAGCAGTTCACTTGAACCCTTGAAACTGGGAACCCGCTGCGAAGCTGTGGGACTGAGCGAAGCGTAAGCGGAGCAAAGAATCCCCGGCCCCTTAGCCCCTAAAAAAGATCATGTTGCTCAGTCCTGTTTAAGACCAATCAATCGAGAGAATATGATCCGATGCTTTTTTTGCCCGCGCAAAAAAGTTGATTTTAAGTGGGTAACATACCATTTTATTACCCAATGTCAATAAAATGAATGCAAAAAACCTGATTCGCCTTGGCTCTATCGAGCTTCACCGAGGTGAACAAAGAAAAGAAGCGGCCTTTTATTTTGAAAAATAATGTTATAGGATCAGTTCATTATGGAACCTTGCCTTCTGGGCAAGGCAGGGGAAAACTGGTCTGCCTGGATGGATCAGAAGTGACTAAAGTGTCTAAAATTTAAAGTGCCTAAAATGGTGGAGTCGCTTCGCTCCGCTATCTTTAAAAACAGCAGAAATCCTTAACTTCTGGCACTATAGGCATCTTGACACCAGGCCCTCTTTGCGGCTTTCACGGGGCTTAAGCTGAATTGAAGAAAAACCTTAATCTTTAGGACATCTGCCGTGTATAAGGAAGAACCTTTCATTTCAGATATATCAGGGGTCGTTTTAACGGGCGGCAAGAGCAGTCGTTACGGGACAAACAAGGCGTATGTAAAGATATCAGGCACGCCCATGATCCTTAAGGTCATCAAGGTGATGAGAGAGCTTTTCAGACATATCGTTCTTATCACAAATGACCCTGATGAATACGCATCTCTTGGTTTTGACATGTATGAAGATATTATCAAGGGGTTAGGGCCCCTGGGCGGGATATACACCGCCCTTCTGTCGATTGAAGGAGGTGCCGGTTTTTTTACCGCCTGCGATATGCCGTTTATCAAAAAAGACCTGGTTGAATATATGCTTGAGGTGGGTTCAGGCTTTGACGCCGTGGTTCCGAGGGTTGAAGACAAGACCGAACCCCTTCATGCCATTTACACCAAGGCATGTATCCCGGCCATAAAAGAGGTAATTGATAACGGTGAGTTTCAAGTCAACAGGATTTATCCCATGATATCAGTTAGATACGTGGAAATGGAGGAGATAGCCAGGTTTGATCCCGGCTTTAACTCCTTTTTCAACATAAACAGACCTGATGATTTAAGGAAGGTGATCGATCCATGACTGTCTTGATAGTCTCTGTCAGTCTTGCCATAGGCATATCAGCTGCCTGTTCTCTTATTGAAGCGGTTTTATATTCAGTGCCGCTGAGGCATATTGAAACCCTCGTAAAGGATGGGAAAAGAGGCGGACGGCTTTTTAAGGCAATGCGTGGTAACGTGGAAAGGCCCATTGCCGCCATCCTTTCTCTGAATACAATAGCAAATACAGCGGGCGCCGCTGTTGCCGGCTGGGCCGCTGCCGAGGTATTCGGGAATCAGTGGCTAGGCTATTTTTCAGCTTTTTTTACGCTTTCAGTGCTTCTGTTCTCCGAAATTCTGCCAAAGACCGCCGGCGTGGTTTACGGAAGAGCCCTTGTCCCGGTTGTCGCCTACTGCCTCAAGGCACTGGTATGGCTGATGACTCCGGCCATATGGCTGAGCAGCATGTTAACCAGGGTTATTTCAAGAGGCCGAAAAGAGGAGGCCATTACAAATGAAGAGATAAGAATAATGGCACAGCTCAGCATGAGGGCGGGGGGCATAACCATTCATCAGGAGCAGGCCATCGAAAATGTCCTCACTCTTCAAAACAAGGCCGTAAAGGATGTCATGACTCCCAGAACGGTAATTTTTTCTCTTAACGAGGATATGACCCTGGAAGAGGCAAACCGGGCCTCTGCCAAGTGGGAACACAGCAGGTTCCCGGTTTACAGCAAAGACAGGGAAGACATAGTGGGAATTGTATTGACAAAAGAGTTTTTTATTTCCCTTTCGCAGGGAAAGGGGGATATGAGATTGAGCCAACTTATGCGTCCCGTGCACTTCGTGGTTGAAACCGCGGGTCTTCCAGGGGTGCTGATGGAATTTCTTGAATCAAGGCAGCATCTCTTTGTCGTGCTTGATGAGTACGGGGGACTTTCAGGCCTTGTGTCGCTTGAAGACATACTGGAGGAAATCCTGGGCAGAGAGATAATCGATGAATCCGATCAGGTAATCGACAAAAGGGCCCTGGCGCGTCAACGAAGGACGCGCCCGCTGTTTTCAGGAAAATAATTGTCCATAAATTATTTGGTCAATCCAGGATGTCTTTCACTTGGATCTTGAAACTGGGAACCCGCTGCGAAGCTGTGGGACTGAGCGAAGCGTAAGCGGAGCAAAGAATCCTTGGACCCTTGAACCCTTTTACACAATGATGACAGGTCCTGCCGAGTGGAAAAAGAGGTCTTTGAAATTATAAATGAAAGGGGTCCGTTGACCGGATCTGAGCTTATTAAGGAGACCGGGCGGGACGGCATGAGCCTGTGGCGGACCTGCAGGCTTTCATCCCGGCTCCTGATAAAGACCGTCGGGTGTGATTATCTGAGACTGGACAGAAGGGTAGACGGATTTGCCCGGTTGTCACCCTCAATTCTAAGGGGTTTTCTTACCTATTCGGTTGTCGGGACTAAAAAGGACCCACTTCTGCTCGAGCAGAGGGCCGGGGAACTGAACGACCAGATCGAAACAATAAGCAGGTCCAAAATGGATATCTGCTACCGGTTGATTTCCGCGATATCAGGGCAGATCGGCATCGGATCTTACTCTGATCTGCGGGCCTGTTTTTTCCTCGGGGGCGATATCGTTTATAACATGGCCCATGACGTGGAAAGGCCTGAGCGAAGTACGGGAAAAATGGTAAGGGGCTCTGATATGGATCTCGTTGTAGTCGCGGACGACCTTTTCCCGGAGGACCTGTTAAAAAGGCTTGATGATGCACTTTACCGTGAAAAATACAGGATACTTATTTCTCCATATATGAGAGAGGAACTGGATTACGTGGTAAAGAGGGTCGAAAAGGTAAGAAGGCAGGTCCTTTTCGATTCTTTCAGACATATGGTGGCCTGCAAGATACTCCAGGAGAGCAGACTTCTCAAGGGGGATGACCGGCTTTTCAGGGATATCAGGGAGCTGCTTAAAAAAAATGGTGTTTCAGACAGGCTGAAGGAGCTTGAAAAAAGGGCAAGGTCTTTTCGATCAAGGGCTGAGGAATATCTTCTCAAAGAAGGCCCGGAATGCGTCAAAGAGGACTGTCTCAATCTGTTTTATCCTTCGGAGGAATCAGAGGAATTTGAGTGAACCGGTTCTTATTTGTCGCTGACCTCTTGGCCTTGCTCAACCTTCACCCCTGCCTATTAGCGCTCCGGCGCCGGCACTCTTTCTTCGGCCTTATCTATTTCTTTCGGAAAAGTGGCCGCATTCACGGGCTTTTGCGAACATTACCTAAGCTGATAGGACACCCGGGAGGAAAGCCCTGTCTGCGGCCACTGCATATGCCTGTGGTATTTTTTTGTGAGATAAGGCCTGCAAAAGAGCCCCGGCACCTGCGCACGTACGTTAACATCGACTACCCTCCCCCTCGTGTACTTACAGAACCACCTGCGCCTGCGCTCGTACGTTAACATCCAGTGATATTAAAAATGGGCGTATGTATTTTTTTGAACAAAGAAAAAATTGACTCCCAAGTGTTAGTAAAACGCACCCTTGTTTATTCTCAGCCGTGAAAAGTCAGCCAAGTTCAATGTCCCGGTGGGTGAGTGTGACCTGAAGGCCTTTTTCTTCCAGATGGGATGAGATCTCCTGCGCGATGGTGACGGATCTGTGTTTTCCACCTGTGCAGCCGATGGCAATAGTGAGATAGGATTTACCCTCTTTTTCGTAAAGCGGGATAAGGTATTTCAAAAGCTCTGTGTAGCGAGTCAGAAATTCCTTTGTCTGCGGCCATTTGCACACAAATTGTCTGACCCTGGCATCTTTTCCGTCGAGCGCCTTGAGCTGCGGCATGAAGTAGGGGTTCGGTATGAATCTTACATCTATCATCAGATCCGACTCGGGCGGCACACCGTACTTAAAGCCAAAGGAAAGCAGGGTTATCTTCATGCCTCCCTCTTTTTCGCAGATACCGGACAGCCTTGAAATTTCCTCTTTTAACCGGTGAACGGAAAAATCGGACGTGTCGATTACATGGTCGGCCATGGCCTCAAGCTCTTTGAGCTGTGCCATTTCTTCCCTTATGCTTTCTCTTAGACTGCCGGCCATGGAAAGAGGATGCTGGCGCCTGGTCTGGCTGTAACGCTTGATAAGCGTTTCTTCGGAGGCCTTGAGAAACAATATTTCCAGGTGATAGCCCTCTTGCCTGAGCCGGGTGAAAATCTCCCCATGTCTTTGGATAAATTCCTTTTCCCTCAGGTCCATTCCAAGGGCCAGTTTCTGAACTTCAGAGGCGGTTCCTGAGCGCAGCTCCAGGAATTTTGGCAGGAGCAGAACCGGCATGTTGTCGACACAGAAAAAACCTGCATCTTCAAGGGCGTCTATGGCGGAACTCTTGCCTGAGCCTGAAAACCCTGTGACAATTATGATAGTTACCGCCTTCATGAGGTATATATGTCCCTGAAAAGGAAAAGTGCACAGGCGATCAAGATGCCCCTGTCGCCCACATTATGTCCTGTTTATGCTCCCTGAAACTGATGCGACCAGGCTGGTGTCCCTTATATGAACCGGAGACAGCCGGGAGTCCTTCTTTCTCAATTCGTTGAGCGCCTTTGTAACGTCCGGCCATTCACCATAATCATGCCACAGGATAACCCCGCCTTCTTTTCTCATAAGTTTCATGGCGACTGAGGTGTCATTAACTACGTAATCATAACTGTGGGAGCCGTCTATAAACACAAGGTCGATTTTTCCATACCAGGGGGAAAAATCAAACGTTGCGGAATCGCCGTACAGTTGAGTGATCCTTTTAACGCAGGGGAGTTTGTTGTTGGGCGGGGTAAGAAACCTGTGGCCGATAGCGGAACGGGGTTTGTCAAAATATGGTTTGTCTTCAGGTGCCAGGTCAAAAACAGCTTTTTCATCAGAGGGGATATCCAGTGTGAACACCTCCCCTCCTGAATTAAGGGCAAGATTCAGGGTGGTCCTTCCGTCAAAGGTGCCTATTTCCATTACGCGCCGCGGCCTGAAAGTGGCGCATATTGCATTTATTATCGAAAGTTCAACAGGGCTGACGTTTCCGTCCGCGGTTTCAAGCTCGGCAAAGAGAGTGCCTGATGAACAGCATAACCTGTTCCACGGTACTTCAGGCAGTTCAAGCTCCACCCGCCTGGGTGGAAGAGGGTCCCTTAACTTAAGACAGATCCTGATTCTGCGGCTTAGGTCTCTGAGGTTATGGAAAAAGCGTCGAAGGGGAATATGAAGGCCGTACATCCATATCCTTGTCATAGACTGTTTAGGCATAATTTGGCCTTTGTCTTTGAAGGGAGTTTCTCCCATAATAGAAATCCTGGTTTTCTGAGCCAAGTCGGGAAAATGACTAAAGTGACTAAAGTTGAAAATGACTAAAGTGACTAAAGTTGAAAATGACTAAAGTGACTAAAGTTGAAAATGACTAAAGTGACTAAAGTGACTAAAATGGCGGAGTCGCTTCGCTTCGAACCTGTACCTCTTTTAGGAGCCTGCCACAATGCCCGTATCCTCTTTGACAGAGCCCTCATCATCAAGAAAAACAACTCCTATGCCCGCGCAGTTCTGATTGTAGTCTTCAACCAGTTCCATGCTTCTGTATTTTGGTTTTATTTCAGCCCAGAACCGGTCAACGCCGCATTTGTCAAGGATATCATGAAAGGCGATTATTCCTGGTTTTTTTACAAATTCATAATAGAGATGGAAATCGCTTTTGACCCCTTCGTAGGAGTGGTCTCCGTCAATAAACAGAAAATCTATACCCTTTCCCTCCAGCAACTCGCTTACCTTGTCCTTGCATCTTTGCGTGTGGGAATTTACAAGCAGAAAGTGAGGTTTCTGGGCCTTTGTAAAAAAAGAGCGGAAAAAACGGTTCAATGGCCTTCTGTAGGTCCGCGGAAGATCAATGCTTATCAAGGTACCTTCCGGTCTGACGGCCTTTGACCACATGTAAAGGGTCCCGCCTTTGTCCGTGCCGATTTCGCATATCGCTTCAGGCGCCCTTTCCTTGACCATCTCATAGAGCTTCATGATTTCCGTTTTCATCTGAACCGGTTTTATGCTCCGGTATAGGCCCAGGCCTTTAAATCCGTTTACCACCTCAAGGGGATGAATCCCGGTTTTTTCAAGGGCCTTCAGCCTTTTTCCGGACAGCCGGCGGAGAAGCCCCCCCAGGCAGAGGACTTCATAATATATGTCGCCCACTATTTCCTGATAGATCCTGTAGGGGCCGGGAAATTTGGTTCTGAAAAATTTGCTCATTCCGTCAATCCAGATTCATGTTTTGGGTTATTCTACGATTCAGTCGGAGAAAAGGTCCGGTGTTCTGCCTTTTGCAAGGTATTTTTTGTTACTTTACCACCTTTGCCATAACCATGAGGGCGTTTCCACCCATCAGGATGTCGAAACTATTGGAGTCTCGCAGCCAGTATTTTTTGTCACCTTTCTTCCCCTTGATCATCGTGAAAAGGGCGATGGCAAGATAAAAGGGAAAAAGGATCATCTGTTTCTTTTTGGGGTTAACGGTTTCCACTTTTTCAACGCTGAATCCCGCATATTCAAGCGCCATTTTGAGCATCGGATAGAGCGGCCTGTTTACATGAGGAAGATCCCGGCTTTCAATGGAACCCTGCTCAATGTTTCCCCTGCCGCCCACCGGCTCTACTATGCCGTAAAAAAGTACCCTCAGGCGCGCCTCGATATTGGAGTAGTTGGGAAGAGAGACTATGACCCTGCCATCGGTCTTTAAAACACGCGCAAACTCTCTGAACGCGTGGTACATGTTTTCTATATGCTCAGGTCCTTCCACGCAGAAAAGGCCTTCAAAGGAGTTGTCTTTAAAGGGAAGATCCCCTTGAAGGTCCATCTGCACTATGGGTATCTCCGGATTCTTGAAGATATGCGGTTTGATGTCTCCCGCCACCACATTATGGCCCTTTTTTGAAAGAAGCCAGGAAAGCCTTCCTGAGCCGCTCGGCAGGTCAAGCATCCTGCCGGGTTTGAGAGTTTCGATAAACTCGACCGCCTTGAAATGCTCTTCCTCGTAGGATGCTACATCAAATTCACGTGTCTGATTGGAGGTGTTCTTTTCTTCCATATGAGGGAATCAACCTTATTTACAGTTAAATTAAGAGGTAAAAGGGTATACGGGGATACACAAAAGGATGTCGTTATTGAATCTTTCCGAATCTTAACTCCCTTTAATGCCAATTAGATAGGTTAATAGGGCACTTCGGTCAAGATATATTTTGCCGGGCAATAAACACTCAGGTCGCGAACGGCCGATTTGATACCTTATGATGCGGGGCCTTTTAAAGAGAACTGTTTTTTATTGACCCGGTCTTCTCAAGTCCCATATAATTCGAAACCTATTTTAAATGAAACACTTATATGTTTTTTTTATTTTAACAATTCCGGCTTAAATGAAATAGAACCGCTTTATGACCATATCCGCCTGCATCATATGTTTTAATGAAGAAAGCAATATTGAAAGATGCCTTTCAAGTGTCGCCTGGGCAGATGAGATCATTGTCATAGACTCCATGAGCCGGGACAGGACAACGGAGATCGCAAGAGGTTTCACCGATTCCGTATATCAGAGAAGCTGGACAGGGTATGTGGACCAGAAAAATTTCGCCCTTTCCAAGTCAACCGGGGATTGGATCCTGAGTGTCGATGCCGATGAAGAGGTCCCTGATTCCCTGCGGCGGGAGATAATTTCCGAGATAAATAAAAAAGATGCCAAGTGTGGTTATTCCATGCCCAGAAGGTCTTTTTACCAGGGAAGGTGGATTAATCACAGCGGCTTTTATCCGGACAGGCAGTTGAGGCTTTTCAGGCGCGATAAGGCCGAATGGGTTGGCAGCAGGGTGCATGAAAGGGTTGAAATAGACGGCCCTATTGGTGAGCTCAAAAACGATCTTCTCCACTACCCATATAAAGGGGTGATTTCAGGACAGATCCGAACGGTTGACAATTTTTCCGGGCTTCTTGCGGAAAACCTCCGGGAAAAAGGTGCTCGTTACAGTGTGTGGCTTCTTCTTATAAGGCCTGTTTTCAAGTTCTTGGAGGTCTATTTTTTGAAGCTGGGGTTCCTGGACGGCAGCGCGGGTCTCATAATAGCGGTTACCTCCTCTTACGCGATGTTTGTACGCTATGTGAAGTTGAGGGAGCTTGAAAGGGCCATGAGCAAAAAAGAACTTATATAAACAGCCGGCCGGACCTATCCTTGTGCTGCGGTTTTCCTGTATATCTCAGCCATCCTGGAGGCGACAGCGTCCCAGTCATGATTTAGGGCGGCCTTGTTTCCCCTTTTGCCCATATCAATCCTTTTGTCTTGATCTAGAAGGGACAGAAGGGCGTTTGCCATGTCGTTTTCAGAAGGGTTTTTGGGCAGTACAAACCCGCTGTTTCCTTGCGACACAATGTCCTTTGCCCCGACAGTCTCCGAGATTATGACAGGAAGCCCCGCTGCCATTGCCTCAAGCACGACTATGCCGAACGTGTCGAATATCGAGGGCATGGCAAAGATATCGCTTGCAAAAAAATATCTTTCCACGTCATTAACAACGCCTAAAAAAGTGACCCTTTTTTCAATCCCCAGACTTCCGGCCATTTTCATATAACGGCCATTATCTCCCTTGCCGGCAATCAGGAGCCTGAGCGCCCCTGCCCTGCTTTCAATGGCCTTTGCCCTTGCTATCCCCTTCAGGATAAGGCCAAGCCGTTTTATCTCAAAATTCATTCCCACGAACAGTACGGCGATGTCGTCAGGGGAGAGGCCGAGGGCCTTACGCATTTCATGCCTGGCGCCTTCATGGTTTGACAGGCTGAATCTTTTGAGAGAGATTCCCGGATGCATTATCTCGATTTTGGATTCATCTGTCTCATAGATACGCTGAAATTCCTCTTTCACAAGGCTTGAAACCGGAAATATCCTTTTGAGTCTCCTGTTGCCGATGCATCTTTTTTCCGCGTAAGCAGTTGCCCGGTCAAAAAGGGTGAGCCTTTTTGCGCGCGCCTCCTTTACCCAGTTTTTGTGGGGGATCCCGTGAAAGGTCATGAGGTCGCACTCGAAGATCCTTTCATGGCTGTGTACTATGTCGAATTTGTGGGGATTTATGATCCGTTGTACAGAATAGGCAAAACTCAGGGGCCTGAGCCACCTGGGAAATGGAATTTTCGGGGCCTTGTGAAACCTTACCTGTGACGCGCCCGGCCGCCAGCGGTTGCATATCACGTGGATTTCCAGCCCCTGTTTCAGGGCCAGGCGTTCTGTGAGTTCATAGACAAAGGCCTCTGCTCCACCTACGAGGCCGTATTTGGGGACAACTACCGCGACCCGGATTGGATTCTTTAAAGGCATTTTTTATCCTAAAATCAATTGTCATACAATTGACGTCTGATAATATCCGCTATCCTCTTGGATGCCTTTCCGTCACCAAAAGGATTTTCGGATGGAGAATCGGCCTTTACATTCACCCAATCAAGGTTTCCAAGTATGTCATGTCCCACGAGTCTTCCCAGGCCGGTTTCCACAGTCTCAGGTCGTTCGGTATTATTTCTTACGATGAGAATCTTTTTGCCGAAATAGACCGCTTCCTCCTGCAGGCCCCCGCTGTCGGATATAATGAAAAGAGCCCTGCTGAGGTAACCGAGCATGTCCTGATATCCTACAGGTTCAATAACATGGAGGTTGCTTCCCTCCAGAATGCCCCTGTGTTTCCGGACATTTGGATTCGGATGTATCGGAAACACAAACTCCAGTCCCGGGTATCTGGCGGCTGTTTCATTAATCTGCCTGAAAAGCTCAGGCATTACATGATGGTTTTCCCTTCTGTGAAGGGTGATAAGGCATTGGTTTTCGTGGCTTGCCGGAAGGTTGAAAAAGTCGAGAGAATCTACAATAGTATTGCCGGTCAGGTAGATATTCTGAGCCCCTTCACTTTCCAGATGCTCCTTGGCCTTTGCTGTAGGTGCGAAGTTGAATCCTGAAACCTGGGATATGAATCTGCGGTTTATCTCTTCTGGAAAGGGGCTCGATACATCATACGTCCTGAGGCCGGCTTCCACATGGGCAACCTTGATATGGTTATAAAATCCGATCTGTGCAACAGCGCAGGCCGAAGTGGTATCACCTTGAACTACAATGATGTCGAAACGACTTTTCTTTAAAAGGTGTTCCATGGAAGCGCCTATCCGACAGAAGGAATCCCCGAGGCCTGAAGCCTTATCATGGTAATCTGAATTTAAAAGATAGTCAGGTTCGGGGATAAGATCCCTTACATCTTCATATAAATCCAGATGCTGACCGGTGAAGGCCGTCTTAAACGGCAGTCCCTGCGCCTTCAATTCATTAATCAAAGGGAACAGTTTTATTATCTCAGGCCTGGTTCCATATACTATTAGGATCATGACAGTAACGGTTTAAACCCCTTGGAGATTTCATGCTGTACAACCTGGTAATATTCGTCCGATCTCTTTTTTGAGCTGCTTATCGCAACCTTGTCGATACCTCTTTCAGGATGCAGTGAGCCCCAGAGGGACTTGTCGGATTCCGGATGTGGCGGGCAGGCCGCCCTGATTCCACATCTTTTCAGCATGGCGCAGAAGTGAATATCTTCACCAAAGGTCTTCAATAAAGGCTCCTCATACCAGAAGTGTTTTGCCCAGTCTTTCCTGAAAAACCAGCTGTGTCCTACCAGATCGACGAATTCCAGCCCTTTATTGTGAGCCTCCCAACCCATCCTCGGTTTCTCGGTCTCCACGCAGCCGTCCCTGACAGATAAAAATCTGAGCCCGATGGTTCCAAGCATGCATCTTTCTTTGTCCACATACTCAAGGCAGTTTTCGAACCAATTTTTTCCAGGGATGGTGTCATCATCAAATATGCATACATATTCACCCTCAAGGCATGGCGCAATGGAAAACCTGGGTATGATTCCGAAATTGTAATCGCAGACGATCTTTTTGACTCTGTCCGAATTTTTGAAGTTCAGTTTCTGTTTTCGGTCAAAAACTCCGAGTTTTTTCGAAGGCCTGTTATACCATAACACAATCTCGCAAGGGGCCACGGATTGCGAAAGAACCGCCTGCACCTGTCCTTCCAGGTATTGTGGCCTGTTCCAGGCCGTTAGGATTACTGATATGCCGGGTGAGTTATTCATTACATTCATTTCTGAGAGAATCGGTTTTGTCCGGGCTATTGAAGGGCCTTTTCAGCCCTCTATCGAAAAGATATCGTCTCTCAGCCCAGACAAAATATTGTCAGGTATAAATATCAGGTTGTCCTGATAATAGCCAGGGATATCTAAAGTATCCGGCCCTGTTGCCTTCAGCTTGCCTTTATAGAGAAGGTAGGCAGAGTAACCGAGATTCATTATGAACAGGTACTGTTCCTTCAGGCGGTATCCGGCGGCCTCGGCATTTGTACTGCAGAATTCTACCAGGAGCAGCGGATGAAATCGTTTTAAAGTCTTTTCAGCTCCTATAAGCGCATCAAATTCCGCCCCCTCCACATCCATCTTTATTATATCGACCTGTTCAATATTACGGGTGCGACAGAAGGTGTCAAGGGTAACGGTCTCTACGATTTCATGCCTGCCGTCGAACTTGTCATAGAGGCTGTTACTGCCTCCCGCGTCAGGGGAAAAATAAATTTTCACCCTTTTGCCGTCTTCAGAGGAAACCGCCTTCCTGACGGTTTCTATATTTTCGATTTTGTTGGAGGCTATATTTTCCCTGAGATAGGCCATGTTTCCTTCCGACGGCTCAAAGGCATATATCATCTTTGCCCTGGTGTGAAGGCTCAGGGCATAATTGCCTACATTCGCCCCGACATCGAAAAAGACCTTGTTTTCTGAAAGAGGGGCGATGAAATCCAGCCACTCAGGCTCATAGGCTCCATCCATAAAGATGTAGTATTGTACAAAATCTCCGATATTCAATCGCAGTTTTGCCCCTGAATAGCGAATCTTACCCTTTACCAGTATGTCCCTGTTTTTTATCTTGAGAAGATACGAGTGTCTGGTCCTGGTGAAGTATTTGATGAAATAGGCCAGATATTTATAAAATAATATACCTAAACGGCTTGTCGGTCTGTTTGAATCCATCCTTTGATTACCCCGGCTGTCCTGATATCGGAGCCGATGGCAGTCGTCAACGATATCCGAGAGGCCTTTATAAGTTTGATCAAAAGGGGTTGATTGATATGGAACCATGTCAAAATCCCGGATCACGAATATGAAAGCTGTAGCAAAAGGCAACTTTATCCGGAATTTAGGTTGTTTTGAAAAGAAACTAATTGGCCCTTCTTATACTGTCAAGGATAAAGAATCTGTCAACAGTCCCTTGGAAATTCGAATAGTCCGCCCCGGCTCAGATGCCATTATTGTCTTGACAATGGAATCGGTGCGACCTAAATTTGAAAACTCCTAAAAACGGACGTTTTTTGTCAACTATTATAAAACCTTAAACAGGTTATGCCATAGATGATGAATAAGATTCTCCTTAAGACCAAAAAGATTTTCAACAGGGCATTCAGCAAGGACCTTGATTATAAGAATTACTGGAATAATGAGTATGTTACAGGTGCCGGTTCCGGACCCGGTTCATACGGAAAACCGGCTGAATTTAAGGCGGAGGTAATAAACGGATTTTTAAAGGAAAACGAGATAACCTCTGTTATTGAGTTCGGCTGCGGTGATGGAAATCAGCTCTCAATGATTTCGTACCCTGATTACCTCGGCTTGGATGTGGCAAGGGCATCAGTTGAGCTTTGTACGGAGCGGTTTAAGGACAATGCGGCCAGAAGCTTTATGTGGTACGATCCCGGAGCTTTTGTGAATCCCTCACTTTTTTTAAAGGCTGATCTCGTTGTGTGTCTCGATGTGCTTTATCATATCATCGATGACAATGATTTCCTGCGTACCCTGGATGCCATTTTTTCCTGTGCCTCCAGGCATGTTATCCTTTATACTACTACTGATATTCATGAGAAAAAAGACTATGAATATATGAAGGGAAGCCACGGCAAGCACCGTGATACAATGCATTACCTTTCACAATTCAGCGATTTTGAGATAGTAAAGACTATTCCCCAGAGGCACCCTGACCTTTCAAGCGCAAGTTTCATAATCTTGACGAAAAAATAAACCTGAGAATAATTATAGGTTGGAGCTCAAGTAAGTTCCTCTTTTACTGCCTGGCCCTGTTCCGGGGGCCTGAAGCGCCAACAAGATTTATACGAGGATTCTTTTATGCAGCAGGACCATAGAAAAGATTTTTATGAGGCATTGGAAAAGATCGAAAATATGACTTCCTATGCCATCTCCAGGTGTGCGGATGGAGAGGCAAGTGTGCTGAGGAATAAAACAGTCGGCAACAAGGATGGATGGATGTACAGGAAGGACAAAAATCTCATCTTTCGCGCCCACCTGAGGAATTCCCTTACCTGTGTGGACAAAAATTTTGTTTACGGTATTTCAAGTCAGAATGTGGATGAAAAAAACTACAATTTTCTTCGAAAATTTGTCAGGCAGGATCCCTCCCATATAACCTTCTCCGACATATGGGTAAATGCGAATTATGATCTTTTCAATGAGCTCTTTCTTTCAACGATCAGGCGTACGGAAAGAGAGGTTATAATAATAACAAACCCCAGGGCCGATCTTGGAGAACTGCGGAAACTTATTAATGTATCAGACTTTGTCCCGATAAAAGGCAATTGCGTAACCTATTGGGAAAAAAACAGATCCAAGATAAAGGCGCAATTGGACCTCAAGTCAAGCCTCAATGACGGCGCTGTCTTTCTTATTGCCGCGGGGCCTCTCACCAATATCCTTATATATGATATGTGGCGTGTTAACACAAATAACGTATATGTTGATGTAGGATCAACCCTTGACCCGCTTATCTTCCATCGAAAATCCCGCGGATATCATAACCCCGACCATCCGCACAGAAAGATAGTAAACAGATGAAGCCGCTCCCTGAGCACGGATTGGTTCAGATAGATATCTAAAAGCAACTGATATTTAATCAGGATTTAAACCTTTTTTGCTCTTAAATGTTATGCCGCACTTTAACATGACCCAAGGCGTAGGAATCAACCAGACAGTGCAGTTCTTTCATCTGAATGATGGACTGTGCGGCCTGCAGGCGATTTATAAATGAATCAGGGGATAACCACAATCGGGGCCTATAAAGAGGCGATCAAAGGCCGTGTGTTCAATAAGATGGAAGCGTTCTCTGCGGATTTTTTAAAAGAGAATGGTTCCATACTTGCGACCCACAGGAAAAAGTGGGTCCATGATCCCCTTCACCAGTGGAGTCGCCAGTATGAATATCCATTCGTTTACGAGGCCGTCAAGGATGTTGCAGATGCCGGGAAAGGCAGGGAGATAAGCATCCTGGATGCGGGTTCAGGGGTGACCTTTTTCCCCTTTTTCATATCCTCTCTTCATCCGAAGGCTGTCATTCATTGCTGTGACAGCGACATTTCCGTCAGAGATGAAATAGGGCAGATAAATAGATCTTTAAACGGCTCAATAACCTGTTTCCAGGAAGATCTAAGAAAGATGTCATTTGAAAATGCCTGTTATGACATCGTTTACTGCATCTCTGTACTGGAGCATACGGACGACTACGATGGAGTAGTCACGGAAGTTAAAAGGATTCTGAAAGAGGATGGGATCTTTATTGTCACATTTGATATATCTCTCGATGGAAAGGATGATATATCGGTTCAAAGAGCCGGGGAACTTATTGAAATACTCGATAGTCATTTTTCGATTACCGAGGATTTTAATCCGGTGGAGGCATTGGAAAAGGTCAGCTCAAATGATATCCTTACTACAGGCTATATCAGAGAATATGACAAAAGGCTTCTGCCCTGGCGACTTTCAAAATCCAAGGCCGTTAAGGATATCCTAAGGTTAAGAAGGCCAAGAACCATATTCAGGGATCTCACCTTTTTTTGCGCGATATTTAAAAAGTAACGTCTATCAGAAAAGCGCTTCCTTCTGTTTTTCTTTTTTTCTGATATCCTTTTCCACAAATATGGGCGATTTACCGCTCAGAGCTGTCTCGGTAAAATAGATCATTGTGGCCATGGTTGAGGGGGTGGGTGTAAAAATCTGCACCTGCCTGGGTCTGAATTTGAGGACCTTCTTTGTGAAGTCCTTTAACCGGTACATGTCCTTTAGTGTGCACCCCGGGTAAGCGGCTATGAGATAGCAGGTCAGATATCGTTCCATGCCGAGTCTTTCAGTTGTGTCCCTGAAAAGGCTTACAAAACGTTTTGTTAGATCGGACGCGGGTTTTCCCATCAACTCGAGTATATGATCCTGGCTGTGTTCCGGGGCGATCTTGAGCTGGCCTGAGATATGATGGCGGATTATGTCTTCAAGATACAGCCTGCCATGTTTTTTGTCCTGAAGGATCAGGTCATGGCGTATGCCCGAGCCTATGAAGGCCTTTTTTACACCATGTATCTCCCTTATTTTTTTCAGGAGCCTGCGCTGCCTCAGGTGGTTTACGGGAAGATGTTCGCAGGCCGAGGGTATAAGACACCTTTTGTCGATGCATCCCCCCTTCTTCGCCTTGAGGGCGCATTCTATTCCGTACATATTGGCTGTGGGTCCACCTATGTCCGAAATTATACCTTTAAAATCGGGGTGCCTTGTCATCCCCTCGGCTTCTCTCACAATCGATGCCTCACTCCTGCTGGTTACCGTGCGGCCCTGGTGGGCGGTTATGGAGCAGTAGTTGCACTCGCCATAGCAGCCCCTGTGGGTGGTGATGGAAAAGCGGATAGTGTCAATGGCCCTGACAGGGCCTTGTTCAAGGTGGCCGGGATGGAGGGCCCTTTCAAAATCCATTTCGTAGACCCTGTCGAGTTCCTGCGGGGAAAGAGGCGGCTGAGGGGGATTGTGTATCAGAAAGCGTGTGTCCTGCCTCTGGCACAGGCCGGTTGCCGTGACAGGATCGTTATTGTTGTAAAAGGAGTAAAACATCTGTCTGAATTTTTTCTTGTCCCCTGCAACCTCATCATGCGGTGAGAGTTCGAGGTACCCTTCTCTTTTTTCTTTGGCGATATAGCAGATGCCCTTTATGTCCTTTACCGATTCTTTCCGCTTAAGTTGTGTCGCAACCTGAACGATTGCGCGCTCCGCCATACCGTATACCAGCAGATCGGCCCTTGAATCGAACAGGATTGACCTGCGGATCTTATCCGACCAGTAGTCATAATGGGATATCCGGCGCAGGCTTGCCTCGATGCCTCCTATGATAATGGGCCTCGTATCCTTGAAATATCTCCGGATAAGATTGCCGTATACTATTGTGGCCCTGTCAGGGCGCCTGATGTTTTTTCCCCCTGCCGTCAGGTCGTCTTTCTTCCTCTTTTTCCTTGTTGCGGTATAGTTGGCTATCATGGAGTCCATGCAGCCTGCGGTAATACCCCAGAAAAGTGCCGGCTCACCCAGCCTTGAGCAGTCCCTGTCACTTTCGGTATCGGGCTGAGCTATCATCCCCACCCTGTAGCCTGCATCCATGAGGACCTTGCCTATGACGGAGACCCCGATATAGGGGGAGTCGATATAGCTGTCGCCTGTTACAAGAATTACGTCCAGTTCATCCCAGCCCAGCAGGGCTGCTTCCTTTTTTGTGGTCGGAATAAACATCCTTTTCCTTTGCTTATGTTGCCCTTGACCAGACATAAAGGGCCACCGCCGCGGCCGTGGCTGCGTTGAGCGATTCCACCTTTTCATCTATAGGTATGGAAAAGGCCTTGAAGCCCAGACCTGCCGGAAGCCCGGGACCTTCAATTCCGGGCAGGATCCCGAAGGCTTGAGGGAATTGAAAGCCGGCTATGTCTTCCCCTTTTGATGAAAGGGCTATGACAGGAAGGGTGTCGGGCAGGTCTCTGATTGAAGGCCCCTCATACATCAACGCCTGAAACACCGTACCCCCTGAGGCGCGGATCGCCTTCGGATGAAAGGGGCTTGCGCATTCCTTAAGCAGGATAATGCCTGCCGCGCCGAAGGCGACAGCCGACCGTACGGCCGCGCCCACGTTCTCCGGGTCCTGGAAGGGCACCAGCAGGCTGCAGCCATCTGGAAAGCCGTGAGCAGGGTCCCACTCAGGTATCGGGCTGGTCTTTACAAGTAAAAGGGGCGATTTGGTACCGAACCGGTCAAGTGATCTGAAAAGTTGGGGAGCTAGCCTGTACCAAGCGACATGCTGCGGTAAAAGGGCCTGGGCCGGCGGCTGGTCGGCCGTGGAAATCCAGGCCCTGCATCGGTCGGGAAAAGATCCGATGAAATCTTTCACCTGCTTGGGTCCTGAAAGTATCGCCTCTTTCCTCTTTTTTATCTCCCTTGCGGCAGAAAGCTTCTTTAGGTCCTTAAATACATGATTCTGTTCGCTTTCGATTTCGCGAACCGGTCTCTCTTCCATATCCTGCTCCATTATCTGCCAGGAAGGCGAATCTATCCGTTCAAATACCACAAGCCTTCTTTCATGAGGGGTAAAAGGGATTTTGTACCTTTCGTCTCTGATTAGCCTGAATCTTTCCGCGTGCCTTTCTGCTGCGGCCTTTATTTCATCTTCACAGTTAGGGCCTTTCATGAATATGGCAAGACCTTTTGAGGCAAGGCATCCCCCGATCCTCTCCAGTGTCTTTTCAATTTTTTCCACCGCCCTGGTGATTACGCCTCTGACAGGGCGTTCAAAACGGGATGTCACCGCCCTTCCCACTATGGATATCCCTGTCAGGCTCAGATCGGATGTCGCCTTTTCAAGAAACCTGACCCGGTTTTGACGGCTTTCAGCAAGGATGATTTCCAGCTCGGGAAAGGCGATTTTCAAGGGGATCCCCGGCATGCCGGGGCCGGTTCCAAGATCAAGAAGTGGGGAGGGCAGAATCGCCATCTTTCCGGGCAGGATAGAGTCCGCATAGAGCTTCAGGACCATGTTGGAGAAACTGTGGATCCTTGTGAGGTTCAGTTCGGGATTGTAACGGCGAAGCAGGTTGTGATAAGACCATAGTAGTTGTAACTGCTCGGCGGTAAGGGTGATGCCGGATCTTTCAAGGAGGCGTGACATCTCCCTTATGGTATACGTTTTTTTGCCGTCTCTTGGTTGTATCATCTTTTTCATCCGGTCGGTTCCTGATAAGATATGAAAGATCGAAGCCTTAGTTTTTTTGTACCACAATGGCCTGTCATTTATGAAGATAATCACCTCCTGGCCATGTATAAACCATCCGGCCTTCTGATTCAAGGAGATCGGACAGGGGATATCCCGCTTCTCGATCTGTGCAAGATCTGGCTCAAGGAAAGATACGGAAAAACGGGCCGTGTTTTTTTGGGCACTGTGCACAGGCTCGACCGGCCGGCTGCGGGTGTGATCCTTTTTGCGCGCACCTCCAAGGCCGCCGGCCGCCTGAGCGAACAGTTCAGATCGGGAATTCCGAAGAAACGGTATCTGGCGGTTGTTGAAGGATCGGTCAGCCCAGCCTCGGGCACCCTGATTAATAATATGGAGAGAAAAGGCCCCACAAGCAGGATTGTTGAAAGCCGGTCCTCCTCAAGCCGTGAGGCAAGGCTCACTTACAGGTTGCTCGGTGTCTCAAGGAACAGAAGTTATCTTGAGATCGACCTTGATACAGGAAGGCACCACCAGATAAGGGCGCAGCTAGCAAACCTTGGATTCCCCGTTTTAGGGGATCTCAGGTACGGCGCCTCAGGGCCTCTTCCAAAGAGGCAGATAGCCCTGCTTGCAAGCCGTCTTACCGTAGAACACCCCACGCTTAAAAGAGATGTGAGCTTTTACTGCCCCTTGCCCCTCGGCTGGCCCTGGAGAAAATCGGATGAGGCCGATTCCCCCCCCTGGAACTGGATTGATCTGAAGCAGGAAGTGCTTTCCAGGATCGGGGATATCAGCACTCTTAACTTTTAGGAATTTTTCTTTCATTATGGAAAACCTGCTTCTGAAGGCCATATCGGGGAAAATGACTCTGCCTTAATGGCCCTGGAAAGGCTGCATTTATCGAAGATTTCAGAATGGAGTTTTGAGCCGCCCGGTTTTCAGTGCCTGGACGCGGCTGTATATCCATGTGTGGGTGAGATCGGCTGTTGGTGCCTGTTGAGAGTAGTGACTCCCAGGGCAGCACTATTCAAGGATCCGTAAAAGGGAGATGGGAGGGCATTACTAAAGATTAAAAATATCGTCTATAAAGGCATCAACAAGTTTATCACCAATCGCCTCATGGTCAATTTCATAGCTGCCCGATTCAATTTTGTCCCGCAGGGCTGAGACCTTTTCTTCCCTGATATCCGGTTCAGATGCGATTATTTCCTTTATCTGCTGCGCCTCTTTTGAGGCCCGGGAAAGACTGACAACGGTATCATTATCCGGTTGGTCTATTGCCGCTGCCTTTTTTCCATCGGAAAACTGCCTTTCCCCAATCTGTTCGGCAGGATTTGGAGTGGATTTAGGGATATATTTATTAATCTCATAGCTGATAGTCTTGTCATCAATTTTCACGTGCGGATCCTCCTGTTAAATCATGTTTTTATTTACCGTGTCTTTGGTTATCTCTTCCAACCTGTGCCTCAGGAATTTGGAATCTTCTATGGAAAGTGAATTTATTGTTTCACCGTCTTCATCTATCGCCTTGAATATCAGGTCGGAAGGACTCATTTTTGAAACGTCCAGTTGTGCCCCGTATTCATCTTCAAGTTTTTGAAAAACCTCTTTTTCAACATTTTCCTTAGGGCCGTATTCGGCTATTCTTTCTATTATGCCGGAGGCTATTCTGTCAATCACGGCCTCCCTCCTGGCCCCGGCGGAAATGCTGACCCTGTCGGGTGCGCGAGTGTTACCGGGATTCGGCCTGCCGGAAAGCCTGCCCTGGCGGATCTGATCGCCATAGACCCTCAAGACATTATTAATATGGTAAGCGGATATTATCATAATTTTCCCTTATTTTCCTTTTCGGTCTTTTCCGGGGAAACTTTAGGAAAAAATTGGCCGTCTTGATTTTTTTGTTTTTCAATGTTTGGCAAGGGCGATTCTATTAAGATCTGAAGGTTGCCGGTGCCGCCCTGAAATCGGGAATCAGTTGTGAAACTTATCTTAACGCCAAAATTTTTGAGTCCAGGCGTCATAAAATTGACGTTTATGCTGCTATTTTATTTGGAGTCGCTGTAACTCACTAAAATAACCGGGTAAGCTGCTTATAACTATGCTGGCACATATGTTGCTTTATATAAGATTTAGGTCAAGGCTCAAGGAAAGATTAAAAACTAGAGGCATTTTTTATGAAGAAGATAATTCAGGGCGAAAAACTATTTGCAGATGGTGAAATAGAAGCCGCGGAAAAGTGCTTTTTAGGCATTTTAGATGAATCTTCTGAAAATGCGGCAGTCCTTAACAATCTTGGAGCGGTGTACTACGCAAAGAAGAGCATTCAAAAAGCGGAAGACTATTTTTTGAAAGCGCTTGAAACAAAAGCTGATTACTTAGACGCACTTTTAAATCTGACAGATTTATACCAAAACGAGAAGAGATGGAAAGATGCGGCTTGCCAGCTGGAGAAGTTTGTTTTGATACATGCGGATGATCCTGATCTCTATAATCGGCTTGCCATGAATTACCTGGAGACCGGCAATTTTGAGAACGCCCGAAATGCAATGACCAAATCACTTGAACTAAGACCTGACCAGAAAGCTATTCAGGAAATTTTAGCAAGTATGGGAGATAAATTATGCATAGAGAATGATAGATTTTCTTCTGCGGCTATAAAGACTGAATGTGATAATGAGCGCCTAAATATTTTGATCAGAGGTGGTGGTTTTGTAAATAAGGGCGCTGAGACAATGGTGAAAACAGTTCAGCGTGAAATGACCAAAAGAATCCCACATGCAGAGTTTTTCATGGAAGTCCCACAACAAATGAAAGAATTTATTGAATCAAAGGGCCTTCATCCCGTTATCTCAAATTCCAGAGCAAGGTATATGAAATTGGATGGAGTGATCGACGTCAGCGGGTTCGCGCTGGGTGATGCATGGGGGATTGAGAGCTCTCGGTATTATCAGTATCATAATTCTATTTTTGAGTCTTTTGGCAAACCGGTCGTTTTTCTGCCACAGGCATGGGGACCCTTCACAAACCAATCAATGCGCCAGCTGAGCGCAGCCGCCATCAACCTTTCGGCCTGTGCGTATGCACGGGATAAACGGTCATATCAATATATGAGCGAATTGGAAGGTGTAAATCATCAGAATATAGGTCTTGCCCCTGATATTGCGTTTCAGTTCAAAGGAGCCTCTGATGCAAATGCAATGAGGGCTTTGAAGGAAAGTGGGTTAATTTCGACTGGGAAAAACATGCTGGGAATTATTCCTAACATGCAGGTCTATGTGCGAACGGAAGGGAAGGGGAGTGAGAACAAATATGTCAAATTGCTTATTGATCTCGCGAAATATTTTCTCAACAAGCCAAATTTTTCAATTGTATTGATTCCCCATCAGGTTCAATCGGTTGAAAACCCTGAGATACAGGACGACCGATTTCTCTGTGATCTGATTAAGATTTCACTGGGTAATGAGGCGGATGTAGTGACTTTAATGGACTATTATTCCGCAGAGATATTGAAAGCAATAATCGGAGAAATGGATCTTATAATCGGTTCCCGTTACCATGGAATTATTGCAGCTCTTTCCCAGATGATACCTACCTTGGTTCTTGGATGGTCTCATAAGTATTTTGAGCTTTTACACGATGTAGGGATAGAACAAAATATCGTAGATTATAAAAATTTAAACAAAGACGACCTGTTTTCACTAAGTGATAATGCATGGCTTAATCGTAAGGAATTGCGCCTCACGCTTGAACAAAAGGTACCAGAACAGGTTTATAAAAGCGCCAGGGCACTCGATCACGCTGCATCTATATTTACAAATATGAATCCTTCATGAAAAAAAACGATAATATATTGCATGTGTTGGAAAGACATTTATGCACCGGTTGCGGTACCTGTGCAGGTGTTTGTCCTGTTAATGCTATTGAAATGGTCGAGTGGCAGTCAGGGGAACTGCGCCCGGAAATTGAAGGCGCTCTATGTATAGATTGTGGTTTGTGCCTTAAGGTATGCCCGGGAATAAATGTTCGGCGAACAAAGGCCAGCCTCGGAGATCCTTTTGTCGGCGAGATATCGGCAGCCTATGCAGGTCAAATTACTAATAAAAATTTGCTTGCGACAGCCCAAAGCGGAGGTATTGTAACGGGGCTTTTATTGCATGCCCTAGAGGTTGGATATATAGATGCGGCACTAGTAACATCGCAGAACGTGAATGGGATTGTAAGGCCTGTAGTGAAATTAACTGATGATCCGGATGAAATAATCAGTGCTCAGCAATCTAAGTACTGTCCGGTTGCACTGAATGCTTTTTTGCCTGATATTCGAAAGTCAAGCAGAAGAATTGCTGTAGTCGGATTGCCCTGTCATATGCATGGATTATGGAACATTGGGAAGGAATTTCCTGATTTACTGAAAAATGTGGTAATGCGTATAGGTTTGTTTTGCGACAGAACACTCACATACGGTGCTATCGACTCTCTTATAAAAACTGCGGGCTTGAAGGAACACAATGTTGCCGATTTCAGGTATCGCAGCAAAAAGTGGAGAGGCTGGCCTGGTGATGTCTATATAAAGAACAATCATGGAGAAGAAATAAATCTACCCCGTGAAATTCGTTATATGATCAAAGAAAAGTTTACCCCGATTCGTTGCCGCCTCTGTTACGATAAATTGAATACATTTGCAGACATCTCTGTCGGAGATTCTTACGGAATAAGTGAGTCAGTAGAAGGGATGTCGTCGATAATAATCAGAAATGAGAATATACATAAACTGATTTTGAGTGCTCGAGACTCCGGTAGTATCAGGCTTCAGGATGTGGATCCTTACCGCATTGTATGCGGTCAGGCAATCGAGGCCCGAAGAAAGCAATTTGCTATGTTTTCAAGCACATGGGAAAGAATGGGATATATTTCACCTAAATACAGTCTCAACTTTGATTACACAAAAGTGCATGAGACAATCGATTTGACATCCTATGAGAATGTACTGAGTTCAGCGCTGAACTGTCATAGCAAATAGATCTAAAAAGGCTATGTATCAGGACACCGACGCCGGCCGTATTTGAATTAGGCATAATTGAATGGAAATTAGGAAGAAGCATGGCGCAGATGAACAAAGACGGAAACTTGAAGATATCTCTTTGCATGATCGTAAAAGATGAAGAGTCCTGCCTCGGGAGCTGTCTGAAAAGCGTACGGGAATATGTAGATGAAATCATTCTTGTGGACACCGGGTCAAGGGATAAAACAGTAGAGATTGCAAAAAGTTTTGGTGCCAGGATCTACCATCACCCCTGGGAAGATGACTTCAGCAAGCACAGAAACCAGTCACTTTCTTATGCAACAGGTGATTGGATCTTTCAACTGGATGCCGATGAAGAACTGTTTGACGGGGACGGGCCTGATTTAAAAAGGACTATTGAAAACGGAAATGCAGATTATTATCAATGCATGTTTTACGATATGAAAAAGGACGGCACCGTCCATGGGGTGTTCAACCTGATCAGGCTTTTCCGGAACGGCATGGGGATGTACTACACGCGGAAGGTCCACAACCAGCTTTGCCGAGTTGGAACAGGCGCCTATTCAAACTTGCGCATCAGGCATTATGGTTACGATCTTTCCAGGGAAAAGATGGAGGTGAAGCATGTCAGGACAACAACCCTGTTGGAAGAGATGATCTTGATGAATCCTGGAGACATCTACAGCCGGTATCAGTTGGCCGCGTCCTATTCAATGCACAAAGATTATGAGAAAGCGGTGGAACATGGAGAATTTGCCTTGAGAATGAGACGTGAAAAAGGACTTACAGACTCATATTTCATCAACACCTATTATGCAGTTGGTCAGGGATATCTTGCTTTAGGCGACCTTGAAAATGCGGAGCTTACATTCCTTGAGGCGCTCGATTATTTTGATCTGAATCTCGACGCCTGCTATATGCTGGCAAATATCTATTTCAAAAAAAGGAATGCTGCAAAATGCAAAAAACTATCTTTCCGTTATCTGGAAATTTTAGATACATTAAAAAATAATCCGGAAAAGATGCGAGGGGTCTATTTCTGCAGTTTTACCGATGCCCCTCAGATTTATTATGGCCTGGGCTGTGTCGCTTACATAGAAAACGATTATAAAAAGATGGACCAGTACTTCCTGCAATCATTTGAAATGGATTCTTGCAAAGCGGAAAAGGCATTAGTTGCAGCGAGGTTTTTTCTTGAAGCTGACATGGATGAAAGGAGCCTGAGATGGCTTACTGCCGCCTACAAAGAGGGAAGCCGCGATAAGGATCTCATAGGATATATGAAGCAGATCTACGAGGAAAGGACAGGCGCAGATGAGGCGCTCCGGAAAATTACCGGTCTTTTGAATAATTTTCCTGGATGGGCAGCACTTTGGAGTGCTTCAGGTGACCTGCAAATTCGCCTCGGGAATCCCAGGGAGGCGGCTGAAAGTTTCAGAATAAGCCTGAAACTCGACCCGGATAATAGTGAGGTTTACTTGAAGCTTGTACCGATCTATGAGGCATTAGGCGACATATGTCTGGCGAAGACCGTCTGTCAGGAACTCTGCCGACGCTTTCCCTCTGAGCAACGGGCCTTACTCAAAATGGGAAAACTTCTGATGACCAGAGAACCAGAAAAGGCATTAGAGTATCTTCAGGATATCTCCACAAAATCCCTGGAAGAATTCGATCGTTTCGAAACAGCGCTGTTGAAGATAAAACTTTTCTGGCGTTTGGAGCAGATTGAAAAATTAGTCAAATGCTTAGAGAAATTGATGGTTTCTCTCGGCATGGAAACAGAACTTGTGGTCAATTCGTTAGCGGATTTGGGAGAGCTTGTCTATAATGTTTCCGAGGTATTTTGCCACCGTCTGCAATGGCATCTGGCAGAACAGGCCCTCAGCCTTGCCATTCAAATCGCCCCTGCTATTTTTGATCACAATAAATTTGACCGGATTCTTCTGAGCGCCGAACAGAGACCTTTTCAATCCTCCCGATTTTGAGCTAGACACCGACATCTTGCCTTACGACCGATCACATCTACGAGGTTGTACTGTCCCTCAACTGATTGCCAGAATCAAATCGATTTTGAAATTGAAACCAGTCATCTTTCTATTTCTTAGTAAAAAAGCCTAAAGATAACCATGCCTCTTGCCGATAACATGTTTGAAGGTTCGAAACGATCCAAATCATCGGAAAGGGGGGAATGATTTTCAAGAGAATAAAAACAGGATCGTAAACCTGCGGCAAGGACGCCAAAATATTAACGTCGCAAAAACGATATCAAGGAGGATAGAAAAATGGGTTTAAGGATTCAAAACAATATCGCGGCACTGAACGCACACCGGAATCTTACGGTTTCAGACGCAGGAATGAGCAAGTCTCTGGAAAGGCTTTCTTCTGGCTTTCGCATCAACTCCGCCAAAGACGACGCAGCTGGGTTGGCTATCTCTCAGGGATTCCGGGCTAATATTGCAGCCACCAAAGTTGCTCAGAGAAACGTGAGCGAGGCAAATGCCCTTTTGCAGACTGCTGAAGGCGCAATGAACACCGTAGGTGATATTCTGACAAGAATGAAGGAATTGGCAACCCAGGCATCTTCCGCCAACGCGGGAACTGATATTGCAAAAGTTTCAGCCGAATACAACACCTTGGTGCTCGAAATTGATCGTATCGCCAACGGCACCAAGTACGCAGGCACGGCACTGGTTAATGGTAACTTCAGTTCCGGCAATACACTCAAAGCCGCGTCATCAACTTGGGACTCCGCAATAGCAAACGTGTACGATATTAATGTATCGAATGCAGCGGCGGGAGCATATACGGTCGCTTACTCGGCCACCTCAGACGCAATGACGATAACCAAGGGTGGTGTGTCGGAATCTAAGACACTTGTCGATGGTGCTCAGACGGTTAATTTTGGAACGTTTGGTATAAGTTTCAAGACAACTGCCGCCGCCGTTGCAGACACTGTGGGTGCGGCTATGGATGATGTGCAAACGGTTGAACTCGGAGCCAACTCCAAGGACTTCCAGATCGGTTCCGAAAATAATATCTATAATAAGATCTCTGTGAGTATTGATTCCATCACAGCCACTACTCTGGGGGTTGCCTCGGGGGATATTGCCACGGCAACGGGCGCCCAAAGTACTCTCACAACAATTGATAGTGCGGTTAGCGCCCTGGCCACATCCCGTGGTGAAATCGGCGCCTATCAGAACCGTCTCGGTTATGCATCTTCCAACCTCTCCATTACACTGGAAAATTTTACTGCCGCGGAATCGGTTATCCGCGATGTGGATATGGCATCTGAAATGACCTCATTTACCAAGAACCAGATCCTGCTCCAGGCCGGTACCGCCATGCTTGCACAGGCTAACATGGCCCCGCAGCAGATCTTGTCCCTGTTCGGATAATAAGGCGCTGCCTTAAGGCTTTTATCAAGGGCGGCTGCGTTGCCCGGGATCGAACAGATTTACAAATCTTAACCATAAGACCCCGCTTCCGGAACCAGGGAGGCGGGGTCTTTGTGCTTCAGCCCTATTGATTGGCAGACATCTTGCTATATGCATCAGCAGGCATGAAAACTCTCAAGGTTTGGGTCACCTTTTCCGATAATTAATATTAAACAGGAAAAATTTTCCACCTTTTTGTGATCGGGTTCTTTTCGGAAACCTGATTGATAAAGGACCTTGTGCATCAAATCCTATTTTTGTGAGGTGCAGTATGTCGTTAAGCACGAACCTGATTTCAGGCCTTTCGAGCGGTTTTGACTGGCGCGGTATGATTGACCAGTTGATGGCGATCGAACACCAACGGGTTGATCTGGTTGAGGATAAAAAAAGCGAATATGAGGAAGAGCTCTCAGCGTGGCAGTCCTTTAATACTAAACTATTGGCGCTGAAGACCGCTGCGGAGGGGTTAAAAGACCAGGAAGACTTTTATCTCTATACATCGAGCATGACCTCAAGCGACAGCTCCCTGGATGCCTCCGATCTCATCTCTGTTTCAACTACTTCTGATGCCTCGCCCGGTTCATATACCATCCAGGTAACCCAAACGGCCACTGCGGAAAAACTTTCATCCAAGTCCTTCTCAAACATCTCTGAATCGCTTGGCGGTTCATACGCGGGTGATATTCTAATAAACGGAAATGTTATCACCATAAGTGATTCAGATGACCTGGTCGATATGCGCGATAAGATAAACAATGCCAACAGCGGCGCGGATGAAAGCGGTGTGACGGCCTCAATAATCAATTATGGTACAAGCGGGTACAGGCTCATTCTTTCCAGCGACGATACAGGAGCAGAGGGAATAAGCCTCCTGAATGGAGGGGCGGCAGACCTGCTGGGCAATATGGGCTTTGTAGATAGTGCCGCCAAGACCGCCAAGACCGCTATAAACGGGGGGCACAAAAGCGATGCGTTTTCAGGAACCGCCACTGCGATTGGTAGTTCCGGCCTTTTGAATCTGTCTGACGGCCAGGAAGGCACTGTGACATTGAATATCATCGTAGGTGGAATCGTCTATTCAGCCGATGTCTCAATTGATCTTTCCTCCAGTGGAGATTCTCTCAACGATATTTCTACAAAGATCAATTCCGCCTTTGCGGCCCTGGGTTCGCCCCCTCCTTCCGACCCCGCTTCGGTCATAAGCGAGACAGAGGATGGGGAGACCATGTATCGGCTGCTTATCGAAGGAGAATCAATCAGTTACACGGATTCCAACAATGTCCTGGAGACTTTGGGCGTTCTGGAGCGGGCCGGCGTATCGGAGGAAAAGGGCGTAACAGGCGATGTGGCCAACACATCGGACGGAGCCCCCATCACCTCTTCTACCTTGATTAAGGATATAGACGGTTATCTTGATTATGCGAGCGGAGATAAAATAAGGCTGACAGGCACAGGTACCGGGGGCGCGACTGTTGATACGTCACTGGACCTTGACGACACCACCACGGTTGCTCAACTTCTAACGGCAATCGAGGGCGCATACGGCAATGTAACGGCCTCTGTCACCGCTGAAGGCAAGATCCAGGTCGTAGACAATGAAATAGGAGATGCCGATCTTGTGGTTAGAGTTAACGTCAGAAACGCGGGTGATACTTCTGAGCGTGACCTCAGCTTTGACACAAATGAAAACGGTTTTGAAAATGGAGGTGATCCATCGAAGATCAGATCCCGCCGGCTCCAGGCGGGCTCTGATGCCCAGATCACAGTGGATGGCGTTACTGTAACAAGCAGCGACAATACCGTGGAGGATGTCCTTTCAGGCGTGACGCTCAATTTGTTGAACCATGCTGCTTCGGAACCGACTATTACGCTTAGTATCGATAGGGATATCGATGCCATTATGGAAAATATCAGTGATTTCGTGGATAAATACAATGAAGTGGCGGCCTACATTTCACAGCAGCAGACCTATGACGAGGAGAGTGAGACGATCGGCGGAATCCTTTTTGGCAACGGCACGCTTTCCTCGGTGAAATCGGATCTGACATCCATCCTGATAGATGCCGTATCGGGTGTGTCAAGCGAGTTTTCAATACTGGGTCTGGTGGGAATAAATCTGGACAACGACGGCCAGCTGGAGATAGATGCCGATACCCTTAAGGGTTACCTGGAAACCAACTTTAATGATATCAACAACCTGTTCACCTCAAACGGGGGCACAAGCGGCGGCGAGCTGGTCTATGTCGATCATTCCCGAGATACCCAGCCTGGTACATATGCGGTCCACATAACCAATTCCGCCGTACAGAGTAACGCTGTGAGCGTTGACGGCGGAGTTGCAGCCGACGAGACTCTTACTATAACCGAGGGTTATAAAACCGCTTCCATCGATTTGACAAGCGATATGACGCTTGAACAGATCGTGAGTACTATTAATGCTGATCTGGACGCCGTTTATACGGAGACCCTTGTAGGCAGTGAGTCCCTCACCACGGACGGTGCTTCGGATTACATCGGATCTTCTACCAAATGGTCCGAAATATATGGCATGCCGGCTCTGGAAGACGAAGATGTGATCTCTTTTACCGGCACCACCCGTAACGGCGTTGCGGTAAATGGGGAATATACCGTTGACCAGGTAACCTCCGACACGGTTCAGGGACTTTTGTCGGCAATAGAAGATTCGATGTCAAACGAGGTTACCGCCTCCATTGACGACTATGGACGGATCGTTTTGATGGATAAATATACCGGATACAGCGAACTTTCCCTTGAGATAACAGAACCTGTGGGGAAGGGTCTTGATTTCGGGGATGTGGACGTGACACAGGGGGTGGATGACGGAAGCCGGGAAGGTCGTTACGCCATGGCTATTACCGCTTCGGATGACGGCAGCGGCCATCTGGCGCTTACCCATGACAGTTACGGGTCCGGTCACGATTTTTCCGTCCTGGAAAGCAGGGATGACGGTCTCTGGAACCTGGATACTGAAATCACTGTTGAAAATGGCGAGGATGTGGCCGGTACCATAAAAGGGGAGGCTGCAACCGGAAGCGGCCAGATTCTTACAGGCGCGGAAGGGGAGAATAATGTGGACGGCCTGGTGATCAAATACACCGGTACGGCTGAAAATCAGGACATGGGCTCCGTCACGCTCACCATAGGCGTTGCCGAACTTTTTGACCGTGCACTCTATAATATTACCGATTCATATGACGGTTATGTGATCTTCAAGCAGGATTCCCTTCAAGAGAGGATCAATGATTTTGATGACCAGATTGAAGAGATGGAGGCACGGCTTGATTTTAAGATGGAGACGATGATCAACCGTTTTGTTGCCATGGAATTGGCCCTTAGCGAAATGCAGAACCAGAGTGACTGGCTTGCGGGTCAGATAAGTGCCTCATACAGCGGATGGGGACCCTTACGTTAATTGTCGATTCGTTACGGGTATTATGTATGATCAAAAGATAAACAGGGAATGAAAGACTAAAAAGAGGAGGGCTTTTAAAATGTATAGCAATGGACTCCGGTCCTACCTGGAAACCGACGTGATTACGGCGGACCCAAAAAAATTGGTGCTGATGTGCTATGAGGGAGCGATCGAGAATCTGAAAATCGCAAAGGTCAGATATGATGAGGAAGACTATGAGGGCAAATGCAAGGCAATCATAAAGGCTCAGGATATCATTAACGAACTGCTATGTTCACTGGACTTGGAAAAGGGAGGCTCTATAGCCGGGAATTTGAAATCTCTTTATAGTTATATGTTAGGCGAAATACTCCATGCCGATATAAATAGAGACTTTCATGCTATTGAAGGGATTATAGGAATGCTGGAAGGGCTGAAATCCGCCTGGGAAGAGGCCTTTTACGGACGGGAAAAGACGATCAGCGCCGGAAATGAAAGATTCGACGCGATAAGGGTGATGGCACAAACAGGCTGAAGTCAAAAGGTTCAAAGTTCAGGAGTGAGGCTTCAGGAGCCCAACCGGAGGTGAGGTTATGAAACATATTGAAACCGCAGAGAGGGTTTGTCTTTTTATGGAAAAAAAATTGACCCTTTTAAGGAGGTATTTGTCCCTTACAAAGAAGATGAAAGAGACATTAAAGGATAGGGAATCGACCGGCATAGAAAGACTTGTTATAGAACGTAAGGACTGTATCAAAAGAATTCATAAGATAAATCTATTAGTGAAAAGGCTCGGTAAGGCAGGACCTGAAAAGCTGCTTGTCGCAACGGATAGATTGGCATGCATGATTGAAGGTTATCTCAGGGACATAAGAAATACCATGGAAGCCATCGCCTCTGTGGATCAGGAAGTGACGGTAATGGTAAGAGCGGAGAGCGAGAGCATCAAAACCCAACTCCTTAGTATGCGTAATACCCGACAGGCCGCGCAGGGTTATAAAAGGGATGGGCCGGCTTCTCCAAGATTTCTGGATATCAAAAGGTAACATCGCCTGAACAAGAGACAAAATTCGTGGAAATAGAAAGATGTTTAATGCCGGCGGCCTTATAAATTTTTTACTCTGAAATCCAACCTATGGGAAATTGTCGTATTGAGATCTTCCTAAAGTTTTCTTCAGGGATTCCGATATAGAGATATAAGGAGGTGATTCAAAATGTTAGCCGAATCTGTCGCTGCATCAGGAAACGAAACTGCTCAAATGGTTCAAGCAAGTCTTCCGGCAGCAAATGAAAATGCCCAAAACGGCGGGGCGGATATAAGGACGGAAAAACAGACGGATTTTTCCAACATAGCGGAAATTATAGCTGAAGTTCAAACAAGTCTTGATATTATTGGTAATTTGGATCTGCAATTTTCGATCCACGAAGGTACCGGCAAAATTATGGTGACCGTAAGAGATGAAGCCTCCGGCGAGGTAGTAAGGGAAATCCCCGCTAGAGAGATTTTGGACCTTGCGGCCAAATTAGACGCAATGGTCGGTCTCATATTTGATCAAAACTGCTGAAAGGCGGGTTGGCGGGGTTTGTATCCAGACAAATGCGTGAAGAAGACCTGCAGATAAAAGTCCTTATCGTTGATGACGATAAGATCATAGCAGACATTTTGTTTGACCTCATTGCAGATACGCAAAGATCGGTCGATGTGTGCCATGACGGTTTGGCTGCCATTGAATGCATACAAAAAAGATCTTATGATCTGATTATGGTTGATCTGGTTATGCCCAAGGTGGGCGGGCTGGATATATTGAGATATGTAAAAAAGGCCAATCCTGATTCGATTGTAATTATTCTTACAGGTTATGCGTCATTAGAAACGGCGATTACGGCCATAAGAGAGGGGGCATATGATTACATCAGAAAGCCGTGTAAACTCGAAGAGATAAAAATTGTAATAGATAACGCAGTAGACAGGATTAAATTAAACAGAGAGAACAGGGAACTGTTAGCCAGATTGCAGGATGCCTACCGGGAATTAATGGACCTGAAACATGAAAATGACGAGGAAAGCTATTCATCAGGTGATGAAAAAACGGAAAATGTGAATTTTTTCCCGTCAGGCCCGCCAAATCTCCATTATCTTTACAATACGGATTCCCCTTCCAGCAGTTATGTGGACAAATTGCAGGCCTTGAGCGGGTTAAAGGACAAAGGCATGCTGACTGAAAATGAATTCAATGAATTCAAGAAACATCTTCTGAAAATGATCGGTCTTAATGGATGACAAGCAGGCAATTTCATGAATGAAGAATTAAAGATACTTGTTGTCGATGATGAAGAGATGATTCTGACTGTCTTCAGAGAATACCTCGAAGCCACAAACTATTCCGTCATAACGGCTTCAAACGGTTTCGAGGCCCTCGAAATATTTAAAAGCCAGGAGATTGACTGCTGTTTCACGGATATTTCCATGCCGGGATTGGATGGCCTGGAGCTGACCAGGAAAATCCATATCCATGATAACACGGTTCCGGTGATAATCATGACCGGAAATCCTTCCATGGACAACGCAATAGAAACCCTGAAAAACGGTGTAGTGGATTTTTTGACCAAACCGATAAAAATGGAGCAACTCCATCACATTATTAAAAGAGTAATGATGGAACGGTCTCTATTTATTGACAATATATTGCTGAAAGAGGAGGCCCAGAAAAACAGGAAACTTTCGGGTATAAATCAAGAGTTACAGCAGAAGATAAACGAAGTTGAATGCATGAACCTGATCCTCCAGCAATTGGACCGGGCAAAAACCAGTAAAGATCTTTTCAACACCTTGGTAGATTTGTCCGGGAAAGTAACTAGTTGTGATGAAGCGCATTTTTGCATTTTTACTCAGGAAATGACAAATCCGGAGACGATTACCTCTTTTGTCAGGAACAAAGACAGGGCCATAGGGGCTGCAGGCTTTATAGAAAAGGATATAATCAAAAGGGTCGCGGATGACGGATTGCCTTTCCTTATAAAAAAAAGGCATGGAAACGGCAATATCATGGCCGTACCTCTTAAAATAAGGTCCAATGTATTTGGAGTTCTTTTTTTACTTATCAGAGAAGACAGGGAATGTTTCAGTGAAAAAGATCTTTATTTTTCAAGTTTTCTGGCGCAGCAGGCCTCCTTTTTGATAGAAAATCTGGCCCTTTATGAGAATATATATGAAAATCTTTTTTCTACACTCTATGCATTTGTAGAAACCATAGAGGCGAGAGATCCATACACCAAACAGCATTCAACAAGGGTATCAAGCTACGCCGTATCAGTTGCAAGGGCTATGGGCTGTTCGCAAGAGGAGGTCGACGAGTTGAACGTTTCCGGTAACCTGCATGATATCGGCAAGATAGGTATCCCTGACGATATTCTCTTAAAACCGGGTCGACTTACGGATGAAGAGTATGAGGTTATAAAGAGGCATCCGGTAATTGGAAGTAATATTATAGGGCATTTCAGCATGTGGTCATTTGAAGAAAAGATAATCAGGTGCCACCATGAAAGATGGGATGGAAAAGGATACCCCGGCAATCTGAGAGGGGCGGAAATCCCCTTGCTTGCCCGTATCCTTTCAGTGTCCGATGCCTATGATGCCTTGACTACCGACCGTTCTTACAGAAAAAAAATGCCGGAAAACGTCGCATTAAAGATTATTTCGGAAAATGCAGGAAGCCAGTTCGATCCTGAAATTGTGGATGTCTTTCTCAGACTTCAAGGCCAGGGAAAGATCATAGCGAATCATGAAGTATTTTTTCAGGAATAAGATCCACGAGAATGGGAAACTGAGATGTGGTAAGCCCCAGTGTCTGCAGCCGGGAAGGAAGGTTATCCATGTTAAGACCTTTTATTTCCTGCCCTGTCTGGAATCCGGCCATGAGCAAATCGGCAAGATATACCAGGTGTGCCAGTTCATGGGCTTTTGTGGCTGATTCCGGATTATGATGATGTCTGATGGAGTCTGATAAATTTTCCGGTAATAACCAGTTTTCAGCCAGCAGCCCTCCGGCCTCCTGGTGAGTGATGCCGAGCTTTTCCTTTTCCGCCTTACAAATATCAACCCTGTCTATCTGGGTTCGTCTGTAAAAAAAGGGAAACGCCTTTGAAATATATTGGTCCAGGACGACCTTTCCTATGTCGTGCAGCAACCCCGCAGTGTAAGCTACTTCGGGAGGCGCCTTCCCGGTATATCTGGCCAGTTTTTCGCAAACCGTCGCAGTCCCCATGGCGTGTTTAAAAAGCCCTCCTTTACAAAGAGAATAACCTTGTAACGTATCAAAGAAATAGAGTTCGATTGAAACCGAAAGAACCATTTGAAGAAGTAGCTTTTCACCCAAAACGATTAGCGCCCTGTCAATAGAGTCAATTCTTTTTCTAAGACCCATAAAGGATGAATTACTCATCGTGATGATCCTGGCACTTATGACTTGATCCTGTTTTATCTCCGATGCAACCTGATCTATCTCGTAATCACCTTCATCCATCATCCGTGCAATCTTAAGGGCTACCTGCGGAATGGGCCGGACAAGACGGATCGAATCGGCAATTTCACCAATGCCCGGTTTTCTGAACTCTTCTTCAGAAGGGAAAGGTTGATCAATCATGGGAAGGATAGAGCTTTCGAATGTGTCCAGATTTAAACCGAGCCGGCAACAGAAACATCCGCCGGTTTCGGATTGCACGACTGCTATCCCCTCTTCCTTCAGGATGGCATGAACAATCTCGGCTGTTCTGCCTCCGATATCAAGATCAAGGTCCAGACTTTTCACCGGACCTACCAATGCACCTCCCGCAATGCAGGCCTCCATTCGTTTTCTACGGGCACCGTCCTCACAGAGGGCTTTGATGAAAAGGGGCATGCCGGTTGTTGCATAAGCAACCGGGTTCACCGGCTTGCTCAGTCCTGTCGGCTCCGGAAGAAGCAGGTGAATCAATCCACCAACCCCGGCTTCCTTGTCACGAAGAGCCACCCCGACGCAGGTTGCCAGATGGGCCTCTAATCTCTCTTTCCTTTTCCTGCCTGTGACATAATTGCCGGACCAAACATGTCTTATTTGTGGTGCTGTTTCAGTTTTCATGCCGAATTATCCGTACTCTTTTAGTGCAGGACTCGTTTTATACTTTGCGACAGTTCACTGATATTGAATGGTTTCTGTATAAAACCGTCACAACCACGTTTCAGTATCTCAGTGGCCTGGCCGTCGATATTGTATCCGCTGGAAAGAAGAACCTTTACGTTGGGATCTATTTCCTTTAATTTGTCATACGTTGTCCCACCGCCCATTTCCGGCATGATCATATCAAGTATTATCAGATCGGGTGCCGAGGCCGAACAACTGGTATCGCCGAATATCTCTATCGCCTCCCTCCCGCTTCCGGCTAATATAACCTTGTAGCCGAGAGTCTTAAGAATTTCAGCGGCAACATCAATAATCACTTTCTCATCATCCACAAGGAGAATCGTTCCCGAACCTTTTTGGACTTCAGCCGATAACTCTTCCTTTGTTACAATTGCTTTTTCCGTGGCAGGAAGGTAAATATCAAATGTTGTTCCTTTGCCTATTTCACTGTTTACATTTATAAAACCACCATGGTTTTTGATGATACCGTAAACAGAAGCCAGTCCCAATCCCGTACCTCTTCCCATTTTCTTGGTGGTGAAAAACGGCTCAAAAATTCTTTTCTTTGTCTTTTCATCCATCCCCGTACCTGTATCGCCGACGCTAATCTCCACATAGTTCCCCGGTCCTGTTTTAAATGGTTTGACATGGTTTTCATCAAGGGAAGTATTCTTTGTTTGAAGCCTTAATTCTCCGCCTTCAGGCATGGCCTGCCATGCATTGACATAAAGATTTAAAAGGGCCTGTTTTATCTGCCCCTGATCTACCTCCACCGTCCAGATATCTTCTTGATACTGAGCGTGGATATTAATTTCCTTTTTTGTTCTACCAAACATCTCGGAGGTTTTTTGGACCAGTTTATTTATATCAGTAGACTTGACCTTGTATTTGCCTCCCCTTGCGAAGTCCAGCAGGTGTCTGGTAAGCTCAGCCCCGCTTTCTACCTGACCTTCTATCCCCTTTAAATTTTTATAGTGGGGATGTGAGGCCTCCAAATCCATCAGCATCAGGGAAACATAGCCCTGCATTCCCATTAGGAGATTGTTGAAATCATGCGCTATCCCACCGGCCAGGGTTCCAATGGCTTCCATTTTCTGTACCTGCAGGAGTTTGGCCTCCATATTTTTTCTCAGGCTGATATCGTTGAGTATAACAACCGTTGTTTCACTTCCCTCATCTTTGACAGGCAGGGTCTTAATGGTAAGCTGCCTTTCGCCAAATATAACGGGTGAATCTTCGGCAATTGTCTTTGGTCTTTGATTGTATCCGTCTAGGAGCTTCGTAAGCCTTTGTCTGTCGGTTTTTCCGAAAAATTCTGTAAAATCGGAGGCCAATAATTTTTCTTCAGGCACTCCGAGCAGGGAGGTTGCAGCCGGGTTGCAATAAACGACCTTTGCTTTGGAAGTAAGCTCCAGAATCCCTTCTGACATACCCTCTAAAATTGTCTCAAAGTGTTTTTGAGATGAAATCAGTTCCTTAGTAATGCTGCGAAAATGGATGTTTTCGAGGCCCGTAACTTCTTCAGGAAAGATTCTTGACCCCGTCTTCTCCCGTTCGTTTAAAGCGAAGAAAATATCCTGAGACATGCTATTGAAAGGGCCTTTTGCAATACAGGCATCAGCCCCCAGTTCAGTATGGTTTATATCTTCCTCTGCGGCAACTCCGGACAGGATTATGACGTAAATGTCTTTCAGCTCAGGAGTCTGTCTGATTATCCGGCATAGCCTCTTACCGTCGATATTCGGCATTATAAGATCAACAAAGATAGTGTCCGGGACGTAGGTTTCCAAAACTTCCAAAGCGGAAAGCCCATTTTCCGCCGTACGAACGTGATAGCCTTTTTCTGCAAGAAAATTTGTCATGAATTTCAGTATGATCTGATCATTATCTACGACCAATATGTTTCTATTTTTCATTTGCCAAATTCCTTTTACTTTTAATGCCAATTTCGCAATGTTATGAGAATGTCATTGGTGCAAGCTCAGACGACTGTTTTTCGCAGGATAAATTGTAGAAAGGGCTCTTAATCCTGTCTAAAGGCCTTTTATGGATGAATTCCTCCTATGTTTTCAGTTCATTATCCTAATTAGTCCCCATCCGGAAATGGCTGTTTTCCGGATTGGTGCTATCAGCAATAGGCATACGGCCGTCAGAAAAAGCGATGATTGGACAAGGAATTAATCTGAATGTCGACAACTGAGTGCTTCAGCCGGAAATCCTTGATTTATAAATGGGCGCTAATTATCTTATCGGTAGATTTTTTATTTTCTTAACAGAATATCGACCGGATATATTTCCGACGTTATATCAATAAAACACTATGCCTTGATCGACGCTAAACGCAGAAGGCTGCCTGATCGTTTTAAATGGTACAGCCTGGAGTCAGCCCTCTGGATCAATTTTTCCTCGTCTTGCCCTTTCTTATCCCCAAGGGTGGTTGATATTCCGTGACTTATCTTAACCTCTATCCTTTCAGACCTCCATCCAAAGGCATGATTTTTGACGGTCCGTAAAATCCTTTTCATAAGCATATTTGCCTTCTGCATACCGGTTTCCGGGAGTATAATCACAAATTCATCTCCCCCATACCTGGCCACTATGTCAGTTTTTCTTACGGATCTCTTCAGGCATTCAGCCAGTTCCCTCAAGACACAATCTCCTGCCTGGTGGCCAAAAGAATCATTAACTGACTTAAAGTCGTCCACATCAATCATAATCAGGGAGAGGGGCTTGCTGTTATACCTTCTGGATCTTTGAAGTTCTCTTTTCATAACCTGCCGGAATCCTTTCTGGTTGTAGACTCGGGTAAGTTCGTCAACAATAGCCATCTCTTTCAGCCTGTAATATTCCCGGGCGTTTTTCAGGGACATGGCAAGAATATTGGAGATGGTTGACATCAACCCTTCAAATCCCCTTTTGTAATCATTTCCACCCCTGGGAACAATAACGAGCATGCCCAAACGCTTCCCCGCGATACTTAAAGGGTGGACGCATTTGCTGGAAATGGGAAGATATCCTGATGAAGAAACTTTGATATTTGCCGGATACAGATGAAGGGCCAACTCTTTTGGTGAGATTTTTTCCCCTGACAGCGTCATAAATCTGACGGCTATATCCTGTTTTAACCTTTTTAGGCTTTCATTATTGATTCCCTTTTCCGATAAGTGCAGATCAAGATTCCACCTGCTGCCGATTCGGTATAGGATTCCTAACAGCTCAAGATCGACAACTTTTTGGAGACCTGCATCCAGGATATTGGGTAGGATTCTGTCCCATTCTGGATCGTATGATACCTTATTGCTTATCAGGTTGATGAAAGTTAGCTCCTGATTTTTTTCCCTAAGGGAATCCCTTTCCCTTCTGAGCGTGTTATTGGTGTCCCTGAGCTCATCTATCATTCCCAAGATATCAACAAAAGCCTTTCTGTTTTCGAGTCCTACCATCACGGTATCGTAAAGACGTTCAGAAAGCAGGGGCCGGGGAATAAATGCATAAACTCCTTTTTGAAGTATATTCGAAATTTTATCCGGATCGATTTGTTGTCCGTACAGGATCAAACAGGCCTTGGACCTGATTTGCCGAAAAAACCCGAGCCAGGCGTAAAGGGTGTTCCCTATAAAATCGTAGTCTGCAAAGACGGCGGAATAGTCACCTTTGTTAATCGCAACTTTAATTTCATCAGGAAAACACATGCCCTTGATGTCAAATCCTTTTGAACCAAGTATCTGTTCGAAAATATTAAAGTCATTCTTTTTATCACTCATAATAAGGATTTTTTCAGCCATGGGCATCTCTTTCTCTATTTTAAGATATTAACCAATATTAATTAATAAGCATAAAAAGATCATCCAGTCTGTCTAACATGAGAAATTTCTGCAAATTTTATTCCATATGTGAGGAAATACGCTTCGAATAGAAGCGTATTTCGAAATTCAATTGGAATTTTTACTGATTCTTCAGAAGGCTTTTCTCCCTGTAAGATTGGGGCTGGATATTGACTTAAATCATAACTTAGGCTTGTTCATCGCATTTGGTGCTTTAAATCAGGATAAATTGCAGGAGCATCATCTATATGCTAAAATTAAATGTAGCCTTAATAATTTGGGTCTTCTTGCCACCCATGAGCTGGCTCCTAACATAAATCGGGAATTTCCGAATGGAGCATTCGGCCGGCGGCATTTATCTTAATAAGGTTTTTTTCATAGTTTTTGCGGACAGCTGAGAAAGTCGATTGCGGTAACACGAATCGGAAAAAACATTCCCTGGCGAGGGCCAGCTAAGCTGAAGGATAGATGATGAAAACTTTGAAATGGCAGGAGGAAAAGGATCAAAGGGAAAAGGAATCATTGCAAAGACATGCAAGACTTGCCAGGCTGTTTAAAAGTGACAGATTGGCCTTTGAGCGGGAAAGAAAAGAGATGATTGACGCGCTTATTAATAGTGTGAAAAATGAGGACCAGAGAAAAAGATTGCAGGCCTTTCAAGACTCATGGGATAAAAAAATGAGGGGTGCGGGTTCAAGGCACAACAGGTTTGTCCTGGCGCAGACTTTCTTTTGGGAACATTTTCATGATATCTGGCACCCTGCCATACGGAAATATAGTTTCATGTTGAACGGCGGCTCTGATGATCGTAATTCATAGGCCGAGTCCCGAAAAGAGGACTCTCAATCATTTGATTATCCGGCTTCTGTTATGGGTCAATATTTTGACGTAGTGTCATGGGATTTATTTTTTCGACACGGATGAACGGCTCTGTTCCGGTTATATCGGTGGTGACCTTAAGGTCACCACCGTACATGTATGGAGCCGGCAGGTCTAAAAATCCTGGAAATCGGAATTATCCATGGGGATAAGAGCATCAGGATTGATCTTTTTCCTTCCGGTCTTTTTTAAAGGGGCTGCAAGGGCCTTATGGTTTCTTGAGTCTGCCCCTGTATTCTTGCTTTTCCTTTTACCGACTGTCGAAGACCCGCTAGCGGGAGCGTTCCGGGCAGGCCGATGATTATCGGTTTTATCGCCATTTCCTTCAACCAGGGTTACCAGCTCTCCCACAACCTCTTTCATCTGTTCTGCCTGGCCATTCATCTCTTCACTTGCAGAGGCTGACTCTTCAGCATTCGCGGCGTTCTGCTGGGTTACCTTATCCATTTCCATTACGGCGGTATTGACCTGTTCGATACCCTGCGCCTGTTCATTAGAGGCCGCTGCTATTTCTTCCATAAGACTGCCTACCTGTTTTACGATGTCAACATTTCCCTTGAAGGCGGCCATTGTTGAATTTGTAAGCTCATTGCCTTTTTTGACCGCCTTGACCGTGTTATCGATCAGAACGGAAGTGTTTCTGGCAGCCTCTGCAGCCCTCATTGCCAGACTCCTGACCTCGTCCGCAACTACGGCGAATCCGGCACCGGCTTCTCCCGCTCTGGCGGCTTCGACAGCCGCATTGAGAGCGAGAAGATTGGTCTGAAAGGCGATCTCATCTATGTTTTTGATTATCTTATTGGTTTCTTCACTCGATTTTGTGATCTCAGCGATTGAATCCGACATCGCCGCCATGTCGTTGTTGACCTCCTCTACGATCTTGGCAGCCTCGCGCATTCCTCCGCTTGCCTCATTTGCATTTTCCGCATTCTTTTTGGTCATGGAAGACATCTCCTCAAGGGATGATGACGTCTCCTCTATGGAGGCTGCCTGTTGAGATGCCCCTTCGGCGAGACGTTGGCTTGCAACGGAAATCTGTTTTGATCCGGAGGAAACCAGACCGGCCCCATCAGACAGGTTCTCTATTATCTTTTTTATGGGTCTGTTTATGGAGCGGGCAATGAGGAGCCCTACCACTGTTATCGTAAGGAGCCCTATTATGCCTATAACCGCAGTGAGCCACTTCAGGTCGCCGACGGCCTTGAAGGCCTCCGCCTTATCTATCTCAGCGATTATCGCCCACCTGGACCCGAATATATCAAGCGGCGCAAAGGAAGAAAGCACACTGTTTCCTTTGTATCCGTTTATTATCCTCTGGCCCTGACCACCTTCCAGGGCCTGTGCGCTTGCCTCCGTATCGACCGTTCCCTCGGCTGGGTTTTTAAAAGATGCCTTGACGGAACGGCTTTCAGGGTCGATGAGGGAATCAGACCTCATCAGCCTGTCGCTTCCAACAAGATATACCTCTCCTGTCTCTCCCATGCCTGTTCGTTCCTTCATTATCGCGTTGATGCCGGCGGAGGGAAGTTGAAGGATAACGGCCCCTATGGTTGTGTCCCCCTTTTTTACGGGGCCGCCGAGAAATGCCAGGGGTTCATTGTCGGCAGGGGCATAAGGGCTGAAGTCCTGGACAGCCGGGCCCTTGAGGGAGGCATTGAAGCATCTTTCAAGGCCTGTATCTTTCAACTCACCTTGCAGGACGTTTTTGCCGAGTTCCGAACCTTTGGCAACCGAATAGACCACCCTGCCGTCCGACTTGATCAAAAAGATGTCACGGTAGCCGTAGTCCTCCTTAACTGCCTTGATCCTGGATCCGAATTTTTCCTCATAATAGCTAATCAACTTTTCGTTATACTGCCCGTCGCCGATTGCCATGGCAAATTTTTCAGTTGCATCGGTTACCGCGTTGTCTCCTGAAAGAACCTTCGCGTCGTCCATCCTCTGTGAAAAGTAATCCTTCATCTGATTTTCTTTTATCTTCTGGACTGCCGCTATTTTTTCAAATGCGGCTTTTGAAAGGGCGCTGTTGGAATTGAACAGCGAGACTGCCGCCATCACGGCGAAGGGCACGATGCCTACGCCTAGAAACGAGACTAGAAGTTTGGTGCCTAATTTCATCCGGAACATGCTGGGGTCCTCCTTTTTGGGGATAGAAGTAAAATTTTCATAAAACACAGAAAAAACGGCCTTTGATTCGCTTTTCCGTGTGTTTCTAATGAGGATTTTTTTAAAAGGGCCAGATCCTGTTTGTCCAATTTTGGCAATTCTTCTGAAAATAATATCGACGGATTAATAAAAAACTTTAGCATTAAATGATGTCATTAAAGATATAAGGCCCGCAGGGTTGCTATAAAGAAGAAAAGTGATAGGCAGGACAGCCATTGCCAGGTTGAATGCCTAGGCAGTTAAACACTTAAGTATATAGGTGAAAGGATCTATTTGAATCGACCGGGAAAGGAAAGTGTATTCGGCTCGGCAGAATCCCTTGAGAGCCGGACAATCGGACGGTTATTGATATGAAAAAACGGGTGGAGACGATGCCCCATAAGTAATGGAGTGCCATAGTCCCGACACTGCTTTGTGAGCCGGGAGAAGGCCATTCCGAGTATGTAGTTTGTATTCAGTTCAGTCCCGAATGATGGCGCTTTTTCTATCTCTTCGCCTTTTATGTTGAGAACTTCGGATACGGAATCGACCACGATACCCATCTGTATAGTGCCGTTTTGACCTTCGATTTCTACAACGATGATGCAGGTGCGTTCGGTATAATCGATCTGTTCCAGACCGAAGCGCAGGCGCAGATCAACAACGGGAATCACCTTTCCCCTGAGGTTTATCACCCCTTTCATGAATTAGGGGGTCCTGGGAACCGGGGTAATAGGCATGAGTCCTATGATCTCCTTTACCTTTAAAATCCCTATACCGTACTCTTCGTCGGAGAGGGCGAATGCAAGGTATTTACCCTCCTTGTCGGTTGCTAAATCCAGCCTCTGCCCGGTATTTTCTGCTGATTGAGTCATTTTTTCGCCTCTCTGTTTAAGAATGGAAAAGGCCTTTTAAATATTCTTCAGGTTGTCTGCCTGCTTTTTAGCTTTCCTAATACGGGCGAAGGTAAATCCCCGCCTCTAGGCGAAGACCTCAGTTTGAGGTTCTGGCCTGAAGGAGTTAACCCGGGTGAGATATCTTCACTCGGGTCCTTTAATCCTCAAACTATCTGGTTCAGCCGATATTTGCAGCTCCTGGATATGCCTTGATAATCATTTTTTAAATAGGCAAAAGAGGAATGATTGAAGGCTGGAGTAGGAAAAATTTGCCCGGTTGATTCCTGATCAGCCCCCCGTAAAACCAGAAAAGACCTTCCTTTTAGTTCCAGGGATCCGGACTCTTTTTAAGTCACGGATGAAAATATATGGCCGGGAACATCTGGCACATATTATGCTTAAATCAAGGTGGCATGTTTACTCAACTTGGGTTCCCCGTCGAACCCTTGGATGATTACATTAGTATCCCCTATCATGGTTCGGTTTATGGATCGGAAGCCGCAAACGCTCCCCTGTATCCTTTTCTCAAGCTGGATTGCGGAAGGGCTGAAGGTTTCATGGTTACAGTAGCCTTAAGGTTAAGGTGAAAAGATCGATTTACAGGGACCGGCAAAGGACACCCGGACCGAATAGAAAACCATTTCCCTTACCCGCTTTCGGCGCAGGGGGCAGGGACAAACAGACGGCCGATAATACAACATTAGAACCGGAGGAAGGAAACGTGTCGAGTCTGAATCCTAATGTCCAATGTCAGTATATCAGGACGGTCCAGGCCGCCATGACCGGGGCGGGTGGTAAAACAGGTGTTTCCGGGAGCGGGGAGCGGCGATTTGAGTCCTTCCTCATTGAAGAGATTTTTCCCAATATTGACAAGCCTTGCAACTGCCAGACTAGTGTGCCGGTGTCCAGGGGAAACCTGTTTCACGGTATATCCCCGGTATCTCCGAAAAAAGACGTGCTTTCCGTTTATGAAAAAAAGGGGGAAGAGCAGAGCGAATGGCAGAAATATGCGGATGATCAGCTCTTAAGCAATCCGGGGGGAGACCGCTATTATCTGGAAGAAAAGAAGGTCCTTGATAATGGTAAGGGCGGGGAGTCTTTCTGGGGGAGGGTTTCCAAGGATATATGTGATGCGGTGTCGAATGTGAAAAATGTCTTTAGGAATGTTTTTTTCGGGGCAAAGAGGTTTTACCGGGGCGATGGAAATCGAATAAAAGAGGCAAAACAACGAGGCCTTGTAGGCTCTGTTTGTGATTGTGTCAAAAATATTGCACGTGCATTTTCCTTCGGCAGCTGGAGGTCCGCCGGGGAGGTCGAGCCCAAAGGATTTGCCGGAAAGGTAGGGTTCATGTTTTCAAAGATGAAAAAGGCGCTTTTCGGCGACATTGTCCAGGGGGTGGGAGGAAGCAGCGTGCATATAGGCGAGGACCTCCTGCTTGCAGGGTGGAATCTCATTGAGACGATGCCTGATGCCACTATTGGAAATTTCAAAAAAGGGAGGGATCTTACCACGTCCGTGTTTGATAACGGGCAGGTGGTAATAGACTACATAACGGATGTTGTTCCAACCGGTGAGGCATGGCTCAGAGTGCATGCCTCCGAGTTGAGCCATATAAGCGATATAAAGGCCCCTGTCCTGTATAACCTGAAAATGCCGGAGCGTTATTCAGGGGATGTAAGATGGCGATATGTAAGAAACACCCCTTTTAGAAAAACTATTGAGACGATAGGTTCCCTGGTAGCTGACTCGTTTACACTGAAACGGCTGGGAGACCTGAGACTGTTGAGTGAAAAACGGCGTGAGAAGAATTGAAAGATCGTCCCGGATGCCTGGGCTTTTTGTTGAAGCATTCCGCCGCAGTTTTCTCGATTTTGTAAATCTTCACCCGCATCAATATCTGTTTTGGGCGGGGTCCTGAAAAGACAAGAAAGCAAAGTCAAAGTTTTGACGCTTTTACATGGGGATGACCCGGGGTTCCCCGGCTCTGATCAGAAAAAAGTCCCTCAATGATACCTGTGGCGGCCTACGGCGCTCTCTAAAAGGGGTGGGAATCTTCGGATGCTGGTATGACAATTGCAAGTTATTCCCTCTAATCAATATTCACCCAGGCCTTTTCCCAGGGAAGAAGGCTATGAGTAGCATACCCGCTTTTCGCAGGAGGAAGGTGTGATTGAAATAGAATCCAATGACCAGCGTTCTTTTGTTAGGGCCAACCTGTCCTTTAAAGTCAGATTCAAGGTCCTGACCCGGGATGAATACGAGGAGGTTAGGGAACCCGGCAATAAATTCCTGTCTCCGGATGAGAAAAAACTAATTTTTGAGAGTAATGATGCCGATGAGAAGTTCAACGGTATTGCAGCAAATCAATGCCTTGTGGATTTTTTATTTCATATAGATGAGAAATTGGATCTCATACTGGCTGCATTATCAAAGGATGATCCGGATATTGCCCTTTTTAATGAAGGAGCCGGAGTCGATATCGGAGCCTCAGGGATGAAAATTTTGGTGGATCGCCCTGTTGATCCGGGGCTGTTTGTTCACCTGAACCTCATCCTTTCAAGATCCCCTCTCACGTTTATTGATGTGTTCGGTGAAGTTGTCAGGTCGGAGCCTGTAGGTGAGCTAGATAATCCTTTGTATAAACTCGGCATAAAATTTCTCGATCTTGGCATAAATGATAGGGAAAAGATTATTTCCTGTGTATTTCAAAGACAGAGAGAGGTCATAAGGAGTGCCAATAAAGAAAGGTAAGCAAAGGCGCAGGCATTCAGAGGCCCAGAGTTGTTTCTGGATCTCCCTGCTTAACCATCGGAGCCGATAACAGCCGGCTTTTGTCATGAGAACAATTAGATATAGGGCTTTTTTTAGATGCAGGAACCGGTATTGAGGGAGCGCGATTTCAATAAGTTTAGCCGCTATGTTTACGATACGTGTGGGATCAATCTGCATGGAGGTAAAAAACAGTTACTAAAGGCAAGACTTGGCAAAATTCTTCGGCAGAAGGATTTGCGGTCTTTCAGCCAATATTACGACCACGTGGTAAATGACAAAAGCGGAAATGAGTTGATATTACTTCTTGATTCCATTTCAACGAACCTAACCTATTTTTTCAGGGAGCCTGCGCATTTTGAATTTTTAAGAAAAAAGGCCTTGCCTGAAATAATGAAAAGGAAAAATGCGCTAGGAAACAATTGCCTGAGGTTCTGGAGTGCGGGATGTTCTTCAGGAGAAGAACCATACAGTATCGCCATCACCGTTAACGAAGCACTGGATGATCGGAGAAAGTGGCAGATCAAGGTTTTGGCAACCGATCTGTCAACCAGGGTGCTGGCAACAGCCGGTTCCGGAGTTTATGAGAAAAAGAAGATCGAAAAGATACCATATGAGTTGAAAAAAGGATATTTCCAGAAAGGTGACAATAAATGGAAGGGCTATTTCAGAGTAAAAAAGCAGATTAGAGAAAAGATATGTTTCCAGAGGTTGAATTTCAGGGAAAATTTCTGTTTTAAAGAGCCTTTTGATGTCATCTTTTGTCGAAATGTCATGATCTATTTTGATAGTCAGACAAAAGAGGTATTGGTGGAAAAATTTTTTCGGCATATATCCGAGGGCGGGTATTTATTTATAGGGCATGCGGAAAGTCTGTCCGGACTGAAACATCCGTTCAAGTATATTCAACCAAGTATTTATCAGAAGATCTGATTGCGACTCTGAACCTGTGAAAAAAAAGGCAACTTTATTATGGAAATATCGTTAAAGAAAATTACCGAATTTATCGATTCTCTTGCCCTTGACACTGTCATGCTGGATCCGGGAGATATCCCGGGACTTGGTGCGGCCCTGAAATCCCTTGAATCCGTAGCGGATTTGGCCGGGGAAATCGGTGAAAAATCCCTGATATCCGTAACGGTCGGGATGAAAGGATACCTGGAAAGGGTTGTTCTGCGAGAGACTTCGGATTTGTCACCTTTTGAGGCAGGTGTATCTGAACTGCAGAAAATGTGCCGGGATCTGTGCAACGGAAACAAACCTGATAAGGATGTTTCTTTACTTCTCAAGAGCCTTGGTTATGAACAAACAAAGGCCCATGCCATCTCTTCGAATCAGGGAAAACGAACGGATAATGAGGTGGAAGACAATTACGAACTGGCTGATGCAACTGAAAAAAGCGGCACCAGCGGGAAAGAGGAGGGGCTTCCGGCCAAATTAAGTGATGAGGACAAGGAGATTATAGCTGATTTTGTGAGCGAGTCCTTAGAAAACCTGGGAACAATTGAAGTCAGATTGATGGATCTTGAACAGGATCCTTCTGATGTCGAGACAATAAATGCGATATTTAGGCCTTTTCATACGGTCAAAGGTGTATCCGGCTTCCTCAATTTCAATAAGATCAATAAACTGGCTCATATATCTGAAAATCTTTTGGATAAGGCAAGAAATGGAGAGCTTTCCATAGATGGGGAAATCGTAGACGTCATACTCGAAAGCGTGGATATGCTGAAGGGCATGATTGAAAATGTCCGGGCGTCTCTTGATGCCGGAATTCCATTAGAAGGGGATGCGGACATTTCACAGCTTACCACCAGGATTGAGCGCCTTCTTTCAAAGGCCGAAGAGGTTGGAGATAAGCCATTAGGTGAGATCTTGGTTGAAAAGAAGGCGGTTTCCGAAGCTGATGTTATAGAGGCCCTTGATGCTCAAAAGGAAGAGGACGGCAAGAGAATCGGCGAGGTATTGATAGCCCGGAAAAAGGTTGAAACCAAAGATGTTCTATCCGCTCTTAGGGAACAGAAAAAAATCAGCCAGCCGGCCACCCTGCATGTCAAAGTGGATACGAACAAGCTTGATAATATGGTGGACATGGTTGGAGAACTGGCAATCGCCCAGTCAATGCTCAGGCAGAATGGATTAATCGTTTCAAGCAGGGACAGAAGTCTGGATCAAACAGTCAATCAGTTGAACCAGCTTGTTAGCGGATTACAGAAAACGGCCATGTCACTCAGGATGGTGCCGATAAAGAACAGTTTTCAAAAGATGTTACGGCTTGTAAGGGATCTGGCAAAAAAGGCGGGTAAGGAAGTGCGGCTTGTCATGTCAGGTGAAGACACAGAGATAGACAGAAACATGGTTGAAGAAATATATGATCCGATAGTCCATATGATAAGAAACTCAATAGACCATGGACTTGAGCCGCCTGAGGAAAGGGAGGCCGCCGACAAACCTGGGCAGGGGGCCATTTATCTAAAGGCATATCACAAGGGTGGCGATATCGTAATAGAAATAGAGGATGACGGGCGGGGTCTGAACAGGAAAAAAATACTGGAAAAGGCCGTATCCGGCGGTTTGATAATGGAAGACGATAATTTGACCGATGAAGAGATATATAACCTCATATTTCATCCGGGCCTTTCTACTGCGGAAAAGATAACCGATATATCAGGCAGGGGTGTGGGCATGGATGTAGTAAAAAGCAGGATTGTTGAAAAACTCAGGGGGCGGGTCGATGTGCAGTCAATTGAAGGAAAAGGTTCAACGTTTTATATCAGGCTGCCTCTTACCCTGGCGATAATCGACGGGATGATCGTAAAGGTCGGCATCGAGAGATATGTTATTCCCACTTTGGCTATCCAGGAGTCTTTCAGACCTGAGAAAAAAGACTGCCACACCGTAAAAGGAAAGGGAGAGGTGATCATGTTCAGGGATCATTTAGTCCCCTTAATCAGGCTGAATCGGCTATTCGGGCTAAACGGAAGGTCCCGTTCAGATGAAATGGACTGCCCTGCATGGAAGAAATTAGTGGTTGTTGTAGAAAACCGGGGAAAAAGAAGATGTCTGCTCATAGATGAATTAATCGGCCAAGACGAGATAGTCATCAAAAGTCTCGGTGGAGAACTTAAACATACAAAAGGGATAGCCGGTGCGGCAATCATGGGTGACGGCACTGTAGGACTTATCCTCGATATCTCAGGGGTTTTCAGTATGTTTTCAGAGGAATCATGATAACTCAGGTCGTTGGTGTGGGAGATATGAAGGTGAGTAATGACCCTGAATCCACCCTGGTTACTTACTCCTTAGGTTCGTGCATCGGTCTTTCCATATATGACCCTGTGGCAAGGGTCGGTGGACTGCTTCACTACATGCTCCCTGAATCCAGACTGGATGTGCAAAAGGCCAGAAATAACCCTTATATGTTCGGGGATACCGGCATCCCTCTCCTTTTTAAAGAGGCCTATAAATTTGGAGCAAAAAAGAATCGTGTCAAGATCATTGTGGTGGGCGGGGCTCAAATTCTTGACCAACAGGGCCTCTTTAATATCGGCAAGAGAAACCATACAATCCTGAGAAAGATGTTATGGAAAAACAATGCCATGATTGATTTTGAGGATGTCGGTGGTTCGGTCAACAGGACCTTGAAATTAGAGATCAGCTCCGGTCAGGCATGGTTAAAGGTATCCGGCTCCGGGATGAAAAAGATATGACAGAAATTGACAGAATAATTGAGCAAATAGACAGTTTAAAGCCGGTTTCCCGCATTGGCGACAAGATAATGGAGCTCACTTCCGATCCTGAAAGCTCCCTGTCGGAGCTTGTTGATATAATCAAATATGACCAGGGCATGACCGTCAATCTTTTAAGGATATGTAATTCCGCCTACTTCGGCCTTGCAAAGGAAATAGTGTCAATCAACCAGGCAGTGGCGTTTCTGGGGATAGACAAGGTGGCCTCTTTCATCATGATGGGCGATAGCTCCGATAACTTCAGGCAGGCCCAGACAGGTTACGACCTTACCGAAGGAGAGCTATGGAGATACTCGGTGTCTTCCGCGCTCATGTCTCAGGATCTGGCAGAAAAAAGACACCTGGATAATATCTCCCTCATATTTACCTCCGCTCTTGTAAAAGATATAGGTAAGGTCATCTTGAACACTTATGTAAAAGATTCTTTTGAGGCTATCAATGAGGCGGTTCGAAACAAGGGCCTTACTTTTATAGATGCTGAAAAAGAGGTGATAGGCATTGACCACGCAGAGCTGGGGGCAAGAGTAGCCGAAAAGTGGAACTTTAGCCCTGCCATGGTGAATGTCATCAGAAACCACCACCATCCTGAAAAGGCAGGGTCTGATGATTTGTCCATCCCTATTGTTTACCTGGCTGATTGCATCTGCATGATGATGGGTAGAGGTGTGGGCTCTGACGGGCTTGCCTACAAGTATTATCAGGATGTTCTGGACCGGTTGCATTTCTCTGATATAGATCTTCAGAAGACAATGGCCTGTTTCACTGAAAAGTTTGAGGATATTGAAGAGCTGATAAGTTTATCAGGAGGATAGTGGAAAATGGCATTTAATGTCTTGATAGTGGATGACTCTTCCTCAATGAGGGCTGTCATAAAAAAGATAATTAAGGCATCAGGTTTTGGAGTCGGGGAGTTTCTGACGGCTGCCGATGGTAAAGAGGCGCTCAAAATGCTGGCGGATGAATGGGTGGATCTTGTCTTAACGGATATAAACATGCCCAATATGGACGGTATGGAACTGATAGCCGAGATGAAGAAGGATAATCTGCTGAGCGGTATCCCGGTTGTTATGGTTACAACCGAAGGAAGTGATAAAAAGATGCAGGAGGCCCTGGACATTGGTGCAAGCGGTTATGTAACAAAACCATTCCTGCCGGAGGAAATAAAAAGGACATTAAGCCGCATAATGGGGGAGGAAGATGGACAGAGAGACCATGCTGGAATCGATGAGGGTTGCGATTTCTAATGTGCTGGAGACCATGTTTTTTGAACCAGTTCAAATTAGTGAAAATAATTGCACTTTGCAGGAATGGTTCTCCGATAAACAATCGTTGCTCGGGGCCACACTCGATTTTACCGGTTCATCTTCGGGCGCATGTTTTTTGTTGATCCCCTCTGACCTGGCCGGTGAGATTACGGCAAATTTTTTGGGTCTTGCCGTGCAAGAAACAGATGAAGAACAAAAAAGGGATACCATCAAAGAGGCCCTGAACATGATCGGCGGGCACATGTTTTCTATCTTTGATAACGTTGGCTCCATAAATCTGGGTATCCCGGAATTGATCGAGGAAAACAGCCTTACACATTATAAACTGGGAGATATGAAAGGGGACACGGTTTTTATAGATACGGGAGATAATCGTCTGGCCGCAGGGATTATGACGGAGATTAAATGAATAAGAAAATAAAGGTCCTTGTGGTTGATGATTCAGCCGTTGTCAGAAAGGTTTTCAGGACTGAGATTTCCCGCGAAAGGGATATGGAGGTCGTGGGTACGGCCCCTGACCCATACGTTGCAAGGGACAAGATCGTGAAGCTGAAACCCGATGTGGTGACCCTCGATATCGAGATGCCACGGATGGACGGGATTACGTTTCTAAAGAAATTGATGAAATATTATCCCCTACCCGTCATTATTGTCAGTTCCCTGACAAGAAATGGAGGCAGACTTGCCATGGAAGCCCTTTCATGTGGGGCATTAGAGGTTATGTCAAAGCCTTCAAGCGCTTATTCAGTAGGTGAGATGGGGGTCCAGCTGGTTGATAAAATTAGGGCTGTGGCAAGGCTCAAGGTTAATCCAAGAGAAGAGGTGTCTTCTAAGGAAAATATTTCTAAAAAGTTAGTGTCCAGGGCATTAACCGAGACGACAAATAAGATAATAGCTATCGGGGCTTCTACGGGTGGGACCGAGGCGTTGAAGGTCGTTTTAACGAGTATGCCCTCCAATGCCCCCGGAATCCTCGTTGTTCAGCATATGCCCGCAAATTTCACCACGTCGTTTGCAGAGAGGCTGAATGAGTTGTGCGCCATGACGGTAAAAGAGGCCAAGGACGGTGATCACCTGGTTAACGGGGTGGCCCTTCTGGCGCCGGGGAATTACCATATGTTACTCAAAAGGAGTGGCGCAAATTATTATGTCAAGATAAAAAAAGGGCCTATGGTGCACCACCAGCGGCCTGCCGTCGATGTCCTGTTCCACTCTGTCGCCGATTATGCAGGAAGTAATGCAGTCGGCGTAATCCTTACCGGAATGGGTTCAGATGGAGCGCTTGGTTTATTGAAGATGAAGGAGGCAGGGGCATGGACGGTGGCACAGGACGAGAAAAGTTGTGTCGTATTCGGAATGCCTAAGGAGGCAATCAAATTGGGCGCGGCCGGCAAAGTGGTTCCCCTTAAAAGTGTGGGTAAGACCGTGCTTAATATGATAGCCGGCCGCTGAACTGAAAATTGTGTTCAGAGAAAATCTGAAACTCGAAACGTTGACCTAAAAATGCATGCCTTCGGTCAGACACTAATTGATGGATTTATAAAAGTGCATCAAACGCTTACAGGGGCGATGGAAAACGATCTTTTGCCGTGGAAAAAATTGTGGGGTGAGTTTTTGAGATGTCATAAATAGCCAGGAGCATAAACATGATAGAAAATCTTAGAAAAGAAATAAGTAGTATAGTTGATGGCAAACTTTCAAGTGATGAGATCGAACGATTGACGGACTATCTCAGGCAGGCAATGTCCAAATGCATGGAAGAGGATAATGAAGGTTTTTTCAGAAACCTTTCCACTGAAATGTCAGGAGGGGTAAAGGAACTGGCCTTGGTGCTCATTGATTTTAGAAGGAATTTCAAATCAAAAATTCATCCCAACATAACTGACATAGCGACAAAGTATATCCCTGAGGCCTCTGATCAGTTGGAGGGAATAATTGAGACAACCGAATCGGCTGCCAATAAAGTCATGGATAATCTGGAAAACATGGAGCGGAATATCGTGGGAATCAAGAAGATGTTTGATTCTCTTAGGAAGGGAGCAGCAGCCCCTGGTCAGGAAAGAGGCGCCCGTGAAGTCAAAATAGATGGAAAAACCGTAAAAGATATTACCCCGATTATCGAATACATGGATTCAAGCACAAAAGAATATATGTCTTTGATATCCGATTCCTTTACCCAGATGAGTTTTCAAGACCTTACCGGCCAGAGGATTAGGCGCATTATAACACTGGTGAGTGAAATAGAGGAAAAAATTAAGAGCATGGTCATATCATTCGGCATTAAACTTAATGAAAAGGGGAAAAATCCGGATATTTCCCAGGACGAGCTGCAGAGGGTGGTGGATGAAAAGGTCGAGGAATTATCAGGTCCTCAAAGGCAGGGAGAGGGCCTTGATCAGGCAGGCATAGATGACCTTCTGGCCAGCCTCTGAAAGACAACGCAAATTGCCGTTATCTGTCAAAAAGCGTTGTTATGAAATCTTTATTGCCCGGGATGATGTCGCTTTGTCCCGGCATAAGGCATTTGTAATGTAAGGCCCCAGAAATTTGTATCATGGGGTCTGTAAGAAAATGGATCATCTCCCGATTAGATGAAAATAGGACTATCATGAAATATGCCATAATTTCATCGGGAATAAAAACAGGAGGGGAGGTTGAGATGTTATGGATTTAAATATGGAGGTTCTTGTTGTTGATGATTTTGCAACAATGAGGAGGATTTTAAAAAATATCTTGAGGCAGATCGGTTTTACCAACATCAGTGAGGCTGATGATGGTAAAGATGCATTAAATATGCTTAAAAAAAAGAAATTTGATTTGATATTGTGTGACTGGAATATGCCGGAGATGCCCGGTATAGAGTTGTTGAAACGGGTCAGGGCGGATGACGGGCTAAAAGACATAGCCTTTGTAATGGTTACAGCCGAAGCAAAGAAAGAAAATATTTTAGCGGCAGTACAGGAAGGTGTGAGTAATTACGTGGTAAAACCTTTTACAGCGGAAACCATAAGCGAAAAATTGGAGAAGGTTTTCGGCAGTTGATATAAAAGGGGTTGAAAATGGATATAAATAATATTAGAAGGTTGTGCGGGGCAGGGTTCCAGGCTTCCCCTAAGTTGAATGGGGATAAGGGGTTCAGGGAAATTTTCGACCGGAAGACCGCCGAAGTAAATTCAACGGAAACCCTTACCGCTGAAAGAGACAAGGCAGATGCCTTGGAACATGGAAACAGGATTCTTAATCTCTTGGATGATTATGCGAGGGTTCTGGGTGATCCTGAAAAGACGCTGAAACATATTGAGCCCTTGATTGAAAATATAAAAAATGAGGCAGACCTTATTGAAAACATAACTGCCGGGAAAATTCAAAATGACAGTGAGCTTAAGCGTTTTATTGAGGACGTAGCCATAACCGCGAATGTGGCCGCATTCAAGTTTAATCGTGGGGACTATGTCTAGATCAGCGCAAATATCGTTCGCCTTGAACTTGAAAATATCTGAGGAAAAGAGATAGGCTTATGGCAAGAATTTTGGTCATAGACGATGATCCTGTCATATTAAAGGTGATCTCCGACATATTGAAGACTTCAGACCATGAAGTAGCAACCGCCCCTGATGGAAAGGCCGGAATAAGGGAGTTAGAGAGTGATCATTATGATCTTGCCATTACAGACCTTATGATGCCGGAGGCGGGGGGGATGGATGTGCTTGACGTCGTGTTGACCAATAGTCCTAAAACCACGTGCATTATTATGACCGGCTACGGAACAATAAAAAGTTCGGTTGAGGCGATTAAAAAGGGCGCCTTTGACTATATTACTAAGCCGGTAACGGCTTCCGAGCTTTTAGTGGTTGTTGAAAAGGCCCTCAAGTTCAGAAGCCTTGAAGAAGAAAATACCAGACTTAAGAAGGAGTTGCGAAGGAAATACAGATACGACAATATCATCGGGACAAGTGATGCAATAAAGAAGATATATGAACTTATAGAAAAGGTCGCTGATACTGATGGCACAATTCTTATCTCCGGGCCTACCGGGACCGGCAAGGAGTTGATATCAAAAGCGATTCACTATAATAGCGGCAGGGATGACAAACCGCTGGTCGTTATTAATTGCGGGGCTATTCCCGAGGAATTGCTTGAAAGCGAATTGTTCGGACACGAAAAGGGGGCATTCACAGGGGCGCATAAGACCCGGATCGGCCGATTTGAAATGGCGAACGGCGGGACCGTCTTTTTAGATGAAATAGGGGAAATGAGCCCGGCGCTGCAGGTGAAGCTTCTGCGGGTACTGCAGGAAAGAAGGTTCGAAAGGGTAGGGGGGACCAGGAGTGTTCATGTGGACGTCAGGATTATTGCCGCTACCAACAGAAATTTGACGACCGCCATAAACAACGGAACCTTCCGTGAAGACCTCTATTATAGATTGAATGTCATACCGATAAAGCTTCCCTCGTTAGCACGGCGAAAGTCTGATATCCCTTTGCTTGCCGATTTTTTTCTGAAAAAACGCCAGCACGGAAAGAAAGAAAAGATCAAAGAATTCTCACCGGCCGCGATGGATGCCCTTATGAAGTATGATTGGCCCGGCAATGTCAGAGAGCTTGAAAATGTTATAACCAGAATAACAATCCTTTGTGATAATCAGACTGTAGGTTTTTATGATCTACCCGAATATCTCCAGGAAGGCAGCGTGCTAAATCAACACGGTCAAGAAGAGCTACTTGGAAAAGGAAGGACTCTTTCGGAGGCCGTAAGGGATTTCGAAAAGAGGCTTATACTTGAAGCCTTGGAAAAAAGCGATGGCGTTAAAGCAAAGGCTGCAAAACTGCTGAACATCAAAAGAACGACCCTGGTGGAGAAGATCAAAAAACAGAAGGCTGCAGAAGCAGGCTAGGCCCTGCCATATCAGAACCAGATGTTTGTCGTCAAAATAGTGACGCATTGTACCGGCTCCCTCCCGCAATAACCGTCAAGATCGGCCCCTCACTCATATCTCTTCCTTTAATGATTGATCCCCGGTATCAAACCGTTCATTTATGTTTTTACCAGTCTAATAATTTGTCAGGGCCTTACTCCTTAAACCCTATTGCGGGAGATGGGATTGATCAAATTAAATCATGAATAAGGCCTCCTTCCAATTACTTCCAGGGCTTCAAAGTTCCAGTCACGCAATACTCATAACTTATGTGAAATTGGCATAGTACTTGCTGTTAAGTTCAGCATGAAATGTAATACCTTGAACAGAATTACATCAGCCCTGCTTTTTATCTATATTTTACTGGCAGCTCCAGAGTATCTGAAGGCAGCTCCTGCGCCTGGATCGAATTCCCAAAACTGCCGGATTAACCGGACGATATCAGTCAGTGTAGCGGAGGAAAAAAACGGGACGCGAGTCAAAGTTGCGGGTAATGGAAAAACCTATGAATACGTTACAAAAACTCTTGTCTCTCCTCCCAGGGTCCTGGTTGATATCTTTATGGTTTCGACACCCTTTAAGACCAAGACCGTTATCCCGTCAAAAAGCCGGAATATCTCCAGTATAAGGCTCGGATATCATCTCAAAAGCATCCGGGTCGTATTGGATGCAAAAGGAGAGAAAATACCCCCTTTTACGGTCAGTTCCGGGCGTAAAGGGGTTAGCATTTTTATCAAATCCCGCACAGAGGTTTCTCCGGAAGGCAGACTAGCTGAGCGAGGCGGGCAGGGGACGCAGACAGCGCCTCAGACTGAACGGGATGAGGATGGAGGAAAGGCAACCGCAGGCATAAAACAGAAGCCGGATCCTGAAACGACACTTACCCGATTAGAGGTAAATGACTGGCAGGATGATACGTCTGTTTTTTTGGAAGGCCTTAGTGCGTTTAAGGCTCAAGACTTCGCAGTGGCAATCGAAAGGCTTAATCATCTCATCAAGACATACCCGACCGGCAGATACATGGAGAGGGCCTATTTCATTCTGGCGAAATCTTATGGACAGACGTATTCAGATTCTATTCCGGCGCATTTCAGGGAAATTACAGATCATTACGAGGAGGCCATCAGAAGTTTCCCAGAGTCGGCATATGTTCCGGGCGCCATCGCTGCTATTGGAGATCTATGTTTCAGAATGAAATACCATGCAGAGGCACTGGGGTATTACAACCTTGTTCTCAAAAAATATAAGGATTCGCCGGTTGCACTGAATGCCATGATGCAGAAGGCAAAGATCTTTCATCTTAAAGGGCGAAAAAAGGAGGCTCTGTCGGTTTTAGAACTCCTGGTTTCCATAGATACGGACATGCACAGAAAAACAGAAGCAGAAATAGAGATTTCCAAGGTTCTTCATGAACTGAATTCCTTTCGTAGATCCCTTGACAGGCTTTTTCAACTCAGGGAGAGGAATCCTCAATATATTTATCAGTACCCTGAGATCTCTTTGTACATCGGCTATAACTATCAGCAGTTGGGGGATTTTGTCAGGGCCAGAAAAAATCTGTTCCGGGTTTATAACAGCTGTCCGGACAGGAAAACAAACCATCTGATATTAACGAAGATCGGAGATACTTATAAAGATGAAGGCTTAATCGATGATGCCGTTAAGATATATCGGCTTGTCCGAAAGCGTTATCCGGACACCGAGGGGGCGCGTATAAGTGCAATAAGGCTTGCAGAGCAGCAACAAGAAGGAAGGGGCGGCATGGTTGCGGTATCCGGTAAAGGCATAGGGAGAGATATCGGTAAGTCCAGGGAAATTTATGAAGATATAATAAGCAATTCTCCTGACAAAGATGTGAAAGACCCGTTGAGGCAGCTTGCCCTCCTCAAGCTTGCTGTTTTACATCAGAAGGGGAAAAATTTTGACAAATGCGTCAATGCATTAAAAAAATTGTTCAAGGAATATCCTCAGACATCATTAGAAAAAGAGGCAAGATATACCCTGCAAAAGGCGGTTGAGTCGTTCTTTACGGAGGAGATGAAGGCGGAGAGATACATTAGCATAATAAATATCTACGAACGTGAAAAAAGGCTGTTTTCGATAGTTGATTCTCCCGAGCCCTTTTTGGCTGTTGCAAGGGCATGCTTAAATCTGAATCTTGAGGACATGGCCACCGAGATGTTTGTCAAGGCTGATCCTCTTTTGCAGGAAAAGGAAAAACCTCCGGATCTTCTTTTCTATTTGAGCAGGAATTTATCTGAAAATGAAAGGCCGGCACCAGCCTTGGTAACCCTTGATCTTTTGATAAACAATTACCCCTCTGACAAATACGCGGGATACGCATACAGGTTGAAGGGAGACATCCTTTTGAGTCAGAACAGATATGCCCAGGCGGCTGAGATGTTTTCTTCCGCCCTGGACTATCCTCTAACACGATGTGAAAGATCCAGGCTTTTGGTTGACAAAGCCGGCGCGCTGGCGAGGTGCGGCTTTAGTGAGGAGGCGTTTGCGGCAATAAGGGGGGCTGATAGTCTGAAAGGGGCCTGTAACGCATGCTTTGATTACATCTATCAAGAGATAGGGGACCTCTATCTGAAACTGGGTTATCCCGAAGACGCTGCAGTTGTCTTTAATCAGGCAGCCGAGATCGTAAAAGAAAAGCCCGGGGAAATCGCTATCAAGTTCAAGCTTGCTCAATGCTACCGGCTTTTGAACAGAAGGGATGATTCCATTGCACTTTATGCTCAGATATCGAGTTTCAACGACCCTTTCTGGAGTAATCTTGCCAAAGAGAGGATCGAAGAGATCAATTTTAACGGTGAGGTCGCAAAGCGGGCCAACTGGTCCTTTTAAGAATTCATGAACCTAAGTGATTAGTATTTGCACAATTTCTGAGAAGAGGAAACGGTATTTGGAGATGACAAGGAAAAAGGTACTGCTTGTTAATAATGATGCTAATGATCAGGAACATTTGAGTGAGCTTTTTGCCGAATTACGTCACCATGTTAAAACCGCGGTAGACGGTACGTCAGCATTCCAGGAAATAGCCCGGAATCATTTCGATCTTGTCATAACCGAGCTTGATTTACCCAGTATGGATGGCCTCGAACTATTAAGGAGCATAAAGGCGTATAATAAATTCCTTCCCGTTATTATTACCTCAGCCGGTGCAAGAGTTCAGGAAGCCGTAAAGGCGATGAAGCTGGGTGCCAGTGATTTTCTTGTCAAGCCGTTTACATGCGAGACAATAGACCTTGTTATGTCCCAGATATCCTCTGATGTCGACAGGATGGATAGCGGCAAATCAAATGGAAAATCTGACATAATCACGGAAAACAAGGAAATGAACCGGCTCCTGCAGCAGGCAAGAGAGATAGCCGACAGCCAGGCGTCCGTTTTTATTCAGGGAGAATCGGGAACAGGTAAAGAACTTTTTGCAAGATATATCCATCATCATAGCAATCGAAGGGATAAGCCTTTCGTAGCCATAAACTGCGCAGCACTGCCGGAAACGCTGCTTGAAAGTGAGTTGTTCGGCCATGAAAAGGGCTCCTTCACCGGCGCGTTTACAAGGAAAAAAGGCAAATTTGAGTTGGCGAATCACGGAACCCTGCTTCTCGATGAAATAAGCGAGATGGATTATCATCTTCAATCAAAACTTTTGAGGGTGTTACAGGAAGGTGAAATTGACAGGGTCGGAGGGGTGGAGCCGATTGCAGTGGATATAAGGGTTATTGCCACAACGAATAGAGATATAAAAAAACAGATTGAATGCGCAAATTTCAGAGAGGATCTCTATTACCGTTTAAATGTTGTTCCTTTCCTTTTGCCTCCCTTAAGGGAGCGCAGGGGTGATATCCCTCTTTTGGCAAATTATTTTATCGAAAAATACAACAGAATAGATAAAAGGGCTGTCAAAGGACTGACACAAGAGGCCATGACGTCGCTTCTGCAGATGCCATGGAAAGGAAACGTGAGGGAATTTGAAAATATAGTCGAAAGAGCGGTTTTGATGTGTGACGGGAATTTTATAGGAGAGGACGCCCTTTGTGTGACCGAGAAAAACACACGAACTGAAAATGCGGGGTATCCCTATATGCCTCTGTTATCATTAAAAGAGATGGAGAAATCCAGTATCTTTCGTACTCTTGACCACACAAATCACAACAGGACGCATGCGGCAAAAATATTAGGAATAAGTGTGCGTACATTGAGGAATAAACTAAACGAATATAGAAGTAAAATGGAGGCGCAGTAAAAAGAGGTATGTATTTTGCTATATAATATTTCGAAGACAATGAGGTTAGATTTTGTCCATCCAGAATGATAAGGAATATAAATTTCATGCAAAAGGGCCATTTCCGGATGGAAACCTGATAGTGAGGAAAATATTATGCCGATCAGATTGCAGTCCAACAAGACATTTCATGCCCTTGAACAGGCAATCAGTATTACCCGGAAAAGACACACTCTTATAGCCGGAAACATCAGTAACCTGGATACTCCGGGCTTCAGGCCGAAAGATATCGATTTTAAGGCAGCCATGTCCAAGGCACTGGAAGCGGATCGTGGAACTGATCTGGTGAGGACAAATCCCGGACATATAGATCCAGGGACGAACTCAGCTCATGGGAATGAAACATTTGAGGATGAATATGAATACAATGGCGTTAACTGGGTCAATATAGATAACGAGATGAGAAAGCTGACAGAGAATAAATTGATGTACAAAACGGCGGTTGAAACCCTTTTGAGAAAAATAGCCATACTTAAACAAGTCATTAGAGAGGGGGGGAACTAAAATGAATTTTTTGATATCTCTTGAGATAAGTTCATCCGGTCTTGCTGCCCAGAGAAAGAGGATGGACGTCATTTCCAGTAATCTCGCCAATATAGAGACTACACGCACGGCGGAAGGCGGCCCCTACAGGAGAAAGATGGTTGTTATGGGCACAAAGCAAACGGAGTTGAGCTTCGACTGCGTTTTGGATTCGGAACTTGAAGGGGTTCGGATCGAAGAGGTCGTCGAGGATGAGAGCCCCTTAAAAAAGGTGTTTAATCCGGCTCACCCCGATTCAGATGACAAGGGATATCTGCTCAAACCGAATGTGGATCTGATTGTGGAAACCACAAACATGCTGATTGCCAGAAGGTCCTTTGAAGCCAATATAGCGGCGATAAAGACGGCTAAAGAGATGGCACTTAAGGCGCTTGAAATAGGGAGATGAAAATGAGTGGACTCAAAATTAGTGCCTCGCGGGAAATACCCGTAAAAATGCCTGAAAACGTCAGCCGGAAAAAAAGCTCGGAATTCGGAGGCGTTTTAAACGAAGCTATTGGAAAAATAGATAATTTAGAAAGAGAGACAGACAGGTCGGTTGTGGATCTTCTTAGAGGTAAAACAGATATCCACGAGACAATGATAGGACTTCAGAAGCTTGATATATCCGTTAGGTTACTTCTTACGATCAGGAATAAGGCTGTTGAGGCATACAAAGAAATAATGCGTATGCAATATTGACGAATTTATAAAAATACCAATTGTGCGGACTTGACGAGACAATTTTTTGCCGTACAGTCATCTTTTTGACTTTTTTCGAACCCTCTAATGCTGAAGTGCTATTAAAGATGTATCATCTTTTGATGCGAAGTCTGAACAGGTGACAATTCCTGAATTTAACCGGAAAAGCAGGGGAAGACTTTTACAGTATTTTTAATGTCGGTGATAAGCTCTTGAACTCAACGATTTAGCCAACAGAAAGGTCTAATTCAGGATGAATGGTTCGATTACCCAATTTCTCGATTTTATCGGCTCGCTGCCCTTTTCCAAGAAAATCAGTATAGCTTTCACGTTTATCCTTGTGATTGCGGGATTCGCATTTATGTTTTTTTTGGCAAACCAGGAAGATTATCAGGTTTTGTTTAATAACCTTTCCCCTCAGGATGGAAGTTCGATTGTTGTCAGGTTGAAAGAAAAAAATATCCCATACAAAGTTGAAGCCAGCGGCACAACAATCATGGTCCCGAAAGAAAAAGTATATGAACTGCGTCTGGTCTTAGCCGGAGATGGCCTTCCCAGTGGGGGAGGTGTGGGTTTTGAAATATTTGATAAACCGGATTTCAGAACTACAAAATTTGTTCAAGAATTAAACTACAGAAGAGCCTTGCAGGGTGAGTTATCAAGAACAATAAGTATGTTCAATGAAGTAAAAGCCTCTTCGGTATTTTTGGCGATACCAAAAGATTCGCTTTTTGTTGATGATAAAAAACCGACATCCGCCTCAATTCAGTTAGATCTGAGCTCAAGACTGCCGGCAAACCGGGTTGCAGCCATTGTTCATTTAGTTGCAAATGCAGTAGAAGGCCTTGATCCAAATCATGTTACGGTTGTGGATACCAAGGGGAGGGTTCTTTTTAAAGGGGAGGTCGAAGATGACGCGTCTTCAATCTTAAGCGGTACAAAACTTGATTATAAAAGAAATAGTGAAAATGAAATAAAAGATAATGTGCAGAGCATGCTTGAAGGTATTGTAGGCCCTGGTAAGGCTATAGTAAGAGTAAGTGCTGAAATCGATTTCAACAAAGTCACCTTAAATCAAGAAGAATATGATCCTTCTTCAACAGTGGTAAGGAGTAAAAGAAATTTTGAGGAGACAATGGGTGCTGCCGAAAATGCAACCGGAAATCCTGAGACATTAGTTAACCGGAGAAGTGGGGTCTTGCCTTCTTCAAACGCGGCTCGGAAAACAAAAACAAAGAAGGATATCGCCACAAATTATGAGGTCAATAAAACAATCAGAGAAGTGATAAAACCTGCAGGAAACATCAGTCGGCTTTCCGTTGCCGCTGTTATTGACGGAACATATAAATTGGAGAGACTTAAAGATGGGACCATGAAAAAGCTTTATTCCCCTAGAAGTGAAGACGAGATGAAAACGTTTGAAGAAATAGTAAAGAAGGCCATGGGTTATAGTGAGGACAGGGAGGATCGGGTTTCGGTTCGCTGCATCCCATTTTCAGATTCAATGCCTGCCGATATGAACGGTACTGTTGAGAGTTCAGAATTTAATCCGATAACGCTATTGACAGAAAACAGGAAAACACTTGTAAATATTGCGCTGGTCATACTGGCTTTTTTTCTCATAGTGAGACCTTTGCTCAAGAGTGTTAGAGGCATAGCACAAAGGCCTGTTTTCAAAGGTGGTGAATTGCAATCCGGTACAAAGGGCTATGTGGAAATCCCTGTATCGGAAGGAATAAATAAACGGGAAAGAATTCTTGAAATAAGTAACAGCAACCCCGAAAAAACCAGGGAAGTCATAAAAGGATGGATAGGTGAAAAGGAATAATGGCTGGTAAGGAATTAAATCCGGAACGTTTGAATGGGCCCCAGAAGGCGGCCGTCTTTCTTTTGAGTATGGGGGAACATTTTTCGAACCAACTTTTTGAAGAGTTAGATGAGCAGAGCATAAAAAAAATCGGAAAATATATGTCGGAAATATCATATATCCCTTCCGATGTCTTGAATTCGGTAATGAATGAATTTGTTGTATCTTTCGAAAATTCCAATGACTTAGTAGTATCAGGAAAGGATTTTCTTGAGAAGATAGTAACCAAAACACTGGACGAAGAAACAGCAAGAGAGGTTTTTAAAATCATAGGCAAGGAAACGGGGGATGCTCCTTTCAGCGACCTGTCATATATGCCGGCACACAGCCTGAGCAAACTCATCATGGGAGAGCATCCTCAAACTATTGCGTTAATACTTTCCTATCTTCCTGGAGGAAAGGCAGCCGAAATATTGAATATCCTTCCTGAAGAGCTTAAGTCGGATGTCGCTCTCAGGGTGGCAAATGTCGGCCAGGTTCAGGATGAATTTATAAAAGAGCTTGATCAATCAATTAAAAATAACATTTCCGCTACTAAGGTTACAAACAGAAAATTTGACGGCATTCAGGCGTTGGCCTCTATCCTGAATGAGGTTGACGGTAAGACAGAAGAAATGGTCTTGTCATATATCGAAGATCAGAATAGTGACCTTGCAGAGAAGATAAGACAAAAAATGTTTGTTTTTGAGGATCTTTTGGATGTTGAGGACAGAAGTTTTAGAAATATACTGCAAAATGTAGATAATCAGCAATTAGCACAGGCCTTAAAAACATCTTCCGAGGAGCTGAAACAGAAAATATTCCGAAATTTGTCTGAAAGGGCTTCCGAAATGCTCAAGGAAGATATCGAAGTTATGGGTCCCGTGAGATTGGCCGAGGTAGAAGTGGCTCAGCAATCTATCTTGAAAATCGCCAAGAAGCTTGAATCTGAGGGTAAAATAATTCTTGCCGGAAAGGGGAAAGATGACATTTTTGTATAGCACTTCGGCTCAAATATCAAAAAGCGGGGAACCCTGGAAAAAATTTGAATTAGAATCTCTTTCCTCCGATGCTTTAACCGGAGACAGAGATAATCCGGACTTTATTCAACTGCAAACAGCTATTACAGAAAAAAATGCTTTTATTCCATTTGAAAGTGGCGAAGGTGGTCTTAAGGAAAAAATAGGAACAGAGGTTATATTGCAGGAAGCCCTGAAAAAGGCCGCTTATATAGAACAGGAGGCCTATGAGAAAGGCTTTGCCCAGGGAGAAAAGGACGGGTTGGAATTGGGAGAGAAAAGGGCTGCAAAGATTGCTGAAAATATTGAAAATATTTTGATTGAATTGAAACGGCTGAAGGAGGAAATCCCAAGAAAATATGAAAAGGAAATACTCAGCCTTATCTTTGCCATTACCAAAAAGATCGTCCACTGTGAGATCGCTTCTAATGAAACCGCCATAAAAGAAACCATCTCTGATGCGCTTAATTTCGCGGCCGAAAAAAGCGAAATTGTCTTAAGTGTCAATCCCGAAGATTTTGAGTATGTCAATAAATTGCGGAGGCAGTTTTTCTCCGAGATCAAAGACCTGAAGTCAATATCTATCAATTCGGATCTTTCTATTACCCGAGGCGGTTGCTTTTTGGAAACTTCTCATGGTGAGATAGATTCAACCGTTGAAACTCGGCTGATGAAAATCTACCAGAATATGGAAGAACGCTTCGATGATCAAGGAGAGGCTTATTCCTGATATGTCCGACATGAAATGGACAGTCCGAAATCAAAAGGAAGTTCCGAAATGACAGATGCCGAAATATCATGGGACAAATATCTGAACGCCGTATGCTCATGCCAGCCCGTCAGCTTGGCAGGAAAGATAGTAAAGGTCGCCGGAATTGTGGCCGAGGCGAATGGCCCCGGCCTAAGTATAGGGAGCCTTTGTGAGATAAGCATTTCGGACGGTCTCAGCATCCGGGCGGAAGTTGTAGGGTTTAACGACAAAAGGGTAATCGTGATGCCCTTCGGTGAAACGAGAGGGATAAGTCCGGGGAGCCGAATTGTAGCATTAAGTAACAGACCAACAGTTGATGTGGGCGAGGAATACCTGGGAAGGGTCATAGATGGCCTTGGTCAACCCATTGACGGGAAAGGTATAATAAAGGGGGATAAAAAATATCTGATCTATGGAGATCTGCTTAATCCTTTAAAAAGAGACATTATCAACGAAGCGTTGGATGTCGGGATAAGTTCCGTCAATGCGCTTCTGACTGTTGGAAAGGGCCAAAGGATCGCCATAATGGCAGGGTCCGGTGTGGGCAAGAGTGTCCTAATGGGTATGATAGCCCGATATACTTCAGCCGATGTCATTGTTATAGCATTGATCGGAGAGCGCGGCAGAGAGGTCAGGGAATTTATCGAAAGGACCCTTGGGGAAGAAGGTCTTAAAAAATCGGTTGTCGTAGTGGCTACCTCTGACTCCCCTCCTCTGCTGAGGATAAGAGGGGCTTACGTGGCTACCACGCTGGCGGAATACTTCAGGGACAAAGGTCTGGATGTCATCCTGGTAATGGATTCAATTACCAGATTCGCCATGTCTTTAAGGGAGGTAGGTCTGGCCGCAGGGGAGCCGCCTTCTGCGAAAGGCTATACCCCGAGTGTTTTTGGGCAGATCCCAAAACTCCTTGAAAGGGCCGGAACGGTCGAGAAACAGGGCAGTATTACAGGCATATATAACGTGTTGGCTGAAGGCGATGACATGAATGACCCTATAGCCGACTGTGTCCGATCCATAACAGATGGACATATCGTGCTGTCGCGCAGTCTTGCCGATAGAGGTCATTATCCGGCTGTGGATGTATTGGCAAGTATCAGCAGGGTAATGACGGATATTATAGAACCGGAACACTATGACAATGCCAGACGATTGATCCAGGTTCTTTCCACTTACATGGGGGCGGAGGATCTTATCAGAATAGGGGCCTATGTGGATGGCAGCGATCCGGACATAGACATGGCCAGAAAGCTTATAGGGAAAATTAATGCATTCCTTCAGCAGGGTATCTCCCAGAAGGTGAGCTTAAAAGAAAGTGTGGCTCTTTTGAAGGGGCTGTTTGCGGATCGGATTGACCAGTGAGAAGATTTTCCTTCAGGCTCGAAAATATACTTAAATATCGAAATCATATGGAAAAAAAAGCGCAGAAAGACTTGCTGGATGCCAGGAATGAGTATTTGGAAAGGGAGAACGAAGTTGAGGGACTTGCCAGTAAAAGAATAGACAGCATAACCAAATGCAGGAATGAGGCTATAAGGGGAGTGAATGTACCCATCTATAAACTCTATCAGGTATTTCTGCAAAAACTGGATCATGATCTTGAACAGGCTCATATGCGCCTTCAGAAAGGAAAAGAGAAGGTAGAGGCACGGGCGGAAATATTAAAGGGGGAATCGATAAAAAAACGGGCATTAGAGACTTTAAAGGATTTGCAGTTAAGAAATTTCACAAAAGACATGGAGCAAGAGGAGCAAAAGTCTATGGATGAAATGATTGCCATAAGAAAGGGCGGGGAAAAATGAAACTGCTGATTCAGACTCTTCTGACCTCTCTGATCATGGTAAAAATAGTCTTAGGGTCCCTTTTCATTTACCAGATCGAATTCGCTCCAATATTCACGGAACCTATTGCCATAGCCTCTGAAATCCAAAAAGTTCCAGAAGGAGCGATAAAGGTCGTGGAAAAAAATCCGGATACTGTCCTGTCCGCCCCTGCCGGAGAAACAGGCGAATTTCAATCAGGCGGGGAAGAGACGATCGATTTGAGTTTGCTAAAGAAACAAAGAGAGGGGCTTAAGGAAAAGGAACGGTATCTTGAAAAAAGAGAGAGACAGCTTGTTGCCCTTCAGTCGGAGATAAACGATAAGATAGATATCCTCACTCGGTTGAGGAATGAGATAAGGGCAGAAATAGCCAAGAAAAAGACAGATGAAGAGAAGAAGATCAGACACCTCATAAAGATATACTCCGCCATGAAACCAATGAAGGCGGCAGGCTTGCTTGAAAAGATCGACATAAAACTTGCGATTGAACTGCTTTCAAAGATGAAAGGCGATACGGTTGGAAGCATCCTCTCATTTGTTGATGTGGAGAAGGCCGCTAAAATAAGTGAGGGCCTTCTCAAAAAATAGGCTTTCAGGAAGGCAGGGCTCAAAGTCTCAGCATGAACCGGCTAATGGTTGCATTTTTTTATGGATAGATCAAAAAGAATTCGTATTCGCAACTATGTCCCACAGGCGGAATCTTTTTGCCGTCTATTCAAAGGTAACGGGCCTGAATGCTATTATTGCATGGGCCTTTATCTTGGTTGATGATATCGTTGAGATGGAAAAGGCTGAAATAGGAGATGAAATCAGATATAGAGATCTATAAATACCCCTTTTTCCCGGAATCTATCGGATTCATGTCCTCCAGTATTGTCAGGGGCAACAAAATCTGGCGTTTTTTGAACGGGCAGGTCGTTGGTCGGACTTTTTTGAAGCGCGACATCTTTTGACGGGACGATTACCGTTAATGGCCAAACATTACCGATCCCCACAGTCATTTCTAGTCGCCTCCTTTTCAAAGATTACAATTTTTATCATAATGGATATCAGATATCAACTGGCGGACAGGGAAATATTTTCCTTGCGGATCCGTTTTTGTGGGTAAATTATTTCCCTTTAAATATTTTCACCTTTTGAATTCCATCAGGATTGCTGCCTTAAGACTTTGTATTGATTGATTTTTCCGATAGCCCCTCCCTTTTGGTACGACCCTTGCTATTACATTGTACAAATCCTCCCTAAAAAAAGGATCGGTAAAGAATTAAATGATGAGCCCTATGATCTTACAAAATGTTTTATTGCCGATTAATTGCCTGAGACACAACCTTGAGGTCGAATCAAGGTCGGTGAAAGGCGTGGGGGATTTTTTGGCCTCTATCAAAGAATCTCTGGATATGAAACAGGAAAGCTCCTTTTGCGACTCCACCAGGTTGATTCAAGGGAGACCGGCTTCGGAAAAAGGATATAAATCCTATGTCGAATCTCTTAAAAACAGCCTCCTGGCCGGGGGAAAACCTCTAACCTCGCTATCTTTGAAAGGCAAAGAATCTTTTGTTCTGAAAAAATTTCTTTTTCATTGCGGTTTTTCTAGGGAAGGCATTGAAAAAATTCTAGAGGGTCTTGCAGATAACAATCCCAAGGGGGAGATCGATCTGTCTCAATTTCTCAATAAGGTGGCTGAATTTGAACCTCACAAAAAAAAGGCAAGTCAACCGGCCTCGTTGGATATTTCGGTTGTTCCCTATGTCGAATCGATATTGAGATCTTTCGGACTTTCACCAAAAGAACTGGGCCATGCATTTAGTTCCGCGAAGACTGAATGCGGCAATCTCGATCTAAAAAGATTTGTCATAGAATTAAAGCAGATCAACAATCAGATAAAGCAAGCAGATCCGGAAAAGTCTGCTGTCGACGCTACTATTGATCGAGATATGTTTGTTAAGGTCTTGAGAAAAATCGAAGGGGCAGGGATTCGAATTCCTGACAAGGAAACAGGTGCGCAGATTACAATCAAGGACCTGATTACGGCACTCGAACGGATAACGGGAGATGGGGGCGAAGGAGGTCAATTACCAGGGGATCTTAAAACTACAATCGACCAGATAGTTGAAAAAGCGGCTGTTCCCGCAGAAATGGAGGAGTCAGTTTCTCCTCTGCAAACATCATCTAAACTGAGATTAGCCGCCTTATATTCGCATGAAATAACAGATAAAAGAAATGGGGTCTCAGAAAAAACAAGTTTCCCATCAATATCGGAAGAGAGAAATATCTCGGCTGGAAATGATACCGCCTTATCGGTTTCGAACAAGAAAGACAAAACAGGGGCAAGGGAAAATATCCTGACCCTAATTGATAAAAATCCTTCCGTGGATGCCGAAAATGGACAGGAAAAATCAAAAGCGCCTTTTCCCTTAAGAAGCGCCGAATCATTTCCCGGTTCGGATATCCCATCCGGTGCTGCGAATTTTTCCTCCTCGGATATGGTCAATAGCGCCAAACAAGAGTCAAAAATGACGCGCGAGCCATTACCTGCCTATTTGCTCAATCAAGTGGGAAGGCAGATATCCAGGTCTATACTTAGAGGTGAGAGTGTCGTCAAGTTGCAATTGCACCCCCCGGAGTTGGGTGGCGTGAAGGTCGATATGGATATTAACGGCAGAACCCTAAAGCTCGGGATGATAATTGAGAATAGTTCGGTAAAGGAACTTCTGCTGTCAAGTGCCCATGAACTGAAACAGGCACTGGTGGAACAGGGGATAAAGCTTGATAAATTGGACGTTCAGGTCAATTACGATTCCGGGCACTCCTTGAATAACTCGAATGAATCTTCAGGCCGGAAACAGAGTCGGGGCAAGGAGGCAAACTGGATTTCATCAATTGAAGAAAGTATTTCGGAAGAATCAAAAATTATGCAGCGGATTATGTTAAGAGGCGATCGTTTGGTGGATTTATTGGCATAAAAATGAAATTTCCCGGCTTTAAGCCGGAGAACCGAGTATAGGCCCCAGTCGAACCAAAACGATCATGAGCGTTTAGCCCTGCCGTTCATACCTGCAGCGCAACGTAACCAAACAGAATATTACGGCCGAGGAGAATTAGGAAAGGAGTTGATATGTATATAGATACGATCGGGACAACTTACGGAGACACATTATCTTCCGCCACGTCAGCCGATGATCTCGGGAGGGAAGATTTTCTGACGTTACTTGTAGCCCAACTGGAGCATCAGGATCCCTTGAACCCTCTTGAGAGTACGGAATTCACGTCTCAATTGGCCCAATACAGCAGCCTTGAGCAGCTTTTTAGCGTCAACCAGAATCTTGAGTCGATAAATTCAGATCAACAGGAAGCATCCAAGTTGCAGTCTCTTGATCTTATCGGAAAACAGATCGTGGCTGAAGGCGAAACCCTGTTATTAGAACAGGGGGAAACTTCCATGGGAAGCTTTAATCTGGATGAGGTGGCTGAATGCAGTGTGCTGATAACAGACGCAGACGGTTATTACGTCAGGGAAATATCGCTTGATTACCTTGACCCGGGGTTACATGATTTTGAGTGGGACGGCCGTGATGATTCGGGAAACATGCAGGAGTCAGGTTCTTACAATTTCGAGATCATAGCCGTGAATGAGGAAGGTAATATCCTTTCCGTGGACAAAATGATCACGGGTAAAGTAACCGGGGTGGACTTGGGAGGGGCGACTCCCATCCTCTACATGGGCGAAATTCCCATAGGCCTGTCACAGATCGTGGATATCAGTTCCCCTGAATCCGAGGCGATATAAACGAGACAAACCAAGCTCACAATTAGTACCAAGAAAAGGAGGATAAAAGGATGGCACTATCAAGCGCACTCTTTTCAGGAATCAGCGGGCTCGGCACCCTTGGAAATGCCATGCAGATCATCGGTGATAATATCTCCAATGTAAACACGGTAGGATTTAAGAGCAGCCAGTTTACCTTTCAGGATCTCCTGAGTCAGTCTGTCGCTACCCAGTCAGGGACATCACAGATAGGAAGGGGAACCGCCATCGGGGATATTTACGCCTCTTTTGAGCAGGGCTCCTTTGAGACTACCGGCAGCAACACTGATCTTGCAATCGGCGGCGAAGGATTTTTTGTTTTAAGGGAGGCCGGAAGCGAAAGTCTCAGTTACACGAGAGCCGGCAATTTTCGCCTTGATAAGGATGGTTACCTGACAAATCCTGAAGGCTATATTGTTCAAGGATGGGAGCTGGATGCGAACGCGGACGACGTCGGCTCGGTTACCGATGTTTGCCTGAGTTCTTTTACCTCACCACCTCAAGAGTCCCAGGAGGTTGAGATTATCGTCAACCTCGATTCAGATGGCGGTGATAATTCCGCGGGAGCGGATGATTCTCTGTCCAGTACATGGGACGGAACGAATAGCACCCCTCTTGGCGAGACCTCTTATGAATACCAGACAACATTGAAGGTTTATGATTCCCTGGGAAGTACTCATGATATTACCCTTTATTTTGATAAGGCCGATACCGGATCGGCCTATGAGTTTATAATCACCTGCAATGCGGGCGAAGATAAAAGAACCGGTGCCTCCGGAAATCAATGGGCCGGATTGCTTGGAAGGGGTCTGATTCATTTCAACTCCGGCTCCGGAGTCATAAATGATATCGATATGTGGCAGATAAACCCTGCCACAGGTGCCTCGGTAGCTCAGACAGAGGCAGGTGACCTGACAGAAGGGTTTTTCACTTTTGAGTCGGACTTTATTTCAGGGAGCCCTATGAATATCGCACTCGATTTTGGTTCACATTATGATGGAACCAGTTGGATGAATAATTCCCTGTCTACAACGCAGTTTGCAAGGTCATCAACTACCACATTCCAATCAAGCGATGGTTATGGAGCCGGTGATCTGCAGGATATAAATGTGGATGTGGACGGCGTTGTAACTGGGACATACTCCAACGGACAGGTATTACCCCTTTATCGGGTTGCATTGGCCAAGTTCCAGAACAACCTGGGATTGTATAAGGAGGGTGGAAATCTTTACAAGGAAACAAGAACAAGCGGGGCGGCCACCACGAGCAGTCCGGGAACTAACGGCCTCGGCAGTCTGGCTCCCAATTCTCTTGAGCAATCCAATGTCGATATCGCCAACGAGTTTGTCAGAATGATCACGACACAAAGGGGATTCCAGGCCAATTCCAAGATTATCACGGTAACAGACCAGATGCTTGCGGATCTCATCAATCTGAAGAGGTAGTCGGTGAGAGGCGGGTGTCAAGAAGCTGACGCTCGCCTCATTCCTTGACGCAGCTTCAATTTTAAAAATCCAAAATTTAAAGATATGCCATCGGTCATAAAGATGCACCGCCATATCTATCTGTAACATCTCACCTTTTACCCTTCAGAAATATAGCCCTCTTATCAATCCAAATGGCACAAAGATTGCTGTATATCCGTGAAGAATGTCAGCATCAGTTCAACGAAAAGCTTGAGGAGACTTTATGGATATTGCCACGGTTTTAGGCGTTATATCTGCATTCGGCCTTGTATCGGTTGCTATTTTCATGGGCGGTGGGATTCAGCTGTTTATAAATATTCCTTCATTGATGATAGTCGTTGGCGGCACCCTCGGGACGACGATGATTAATTATCCCTTAAAGGAGGTATTCGGTGTCTTAAGCGTTGTCAAAAAGGCCTTTCTTTCAAAGAAGGTCTCCGCAGACGATCTCATCAAAAAGTTCCTGAATTTTGCCGTTAAAGCCCGCAAAGAGGGCATTTTGTCATTAGAAAACGAAATTAAGGACGTTAATGATGAATTTCTGAAAAAGGGAGTGCAGTTATCCATCGACGGATTGGAACCCCAGGAGATCGGCGGTCTCCTGGAGACGGAGCTCGAATTCATCAAGGCCAGGCACCAGTTAGGGGCGGAAATCTTTACCACCATGGGGACATTCGCCCCTGCCCTCGGCATGATCGGAACCCTTATCGGATTAGTCCAGATGCTCCAGAGCATGGATGATCCCAGTACCATAGGCCCGGCAATGGCAGTGGCGCTGCTTACGACCTTCTATGGCTCCATCCTGGCCAATATCGTTTGTATGCCCATAGCGGGAAAGCTCAGAACCAGAAGCAATGAAGAGTCTTTGCTGAAGGAGCTGACGATTCAAGGAGTATTGTCCCTTTCAAATGGCGATAATCCGAGGATCCTTGAACAGAAGCTCCATGCCTTTATTTCCCCTAATCAGAGGGAGTCTTATTAGACAATGGGTAGGAAGAAACGAAATAACGATAAAGGGGCTGAAACGAACGTAGGGGCACTTATGACAGTTTCCCTTTTCCTTATACTCCTGACCTTCTTTATCCTGCTTAACTCCATAGCAGTGTTGGACGAAAAGCGAATTAGACTTAGTATAGGTTCACTTATAGGGTCCTTCGGCAGCCTCAGCGGCGGTTTATCAGCATCTAAAGCAGGTGAACTGGCTCTTCCTCCTTCCGCCCCCATGATGGAAAAGGGATTGGCCATGAGTAAGTTATTATCGCTCATGAACAGGGATTTTGCGGACCAGATTAGGTTAGAAGTGAATGACGGAGAAGAAATGATAACCCTCAATGAAAAAATTCTCTTTGATAAAGATAAATCAAGACTAAGGACATCTTCATACCCTGCATTACGCTGTATATGCGATTTAATGAAAAACGGGGATTATCCCGTGGAAATCCTCGGGCATACGGCCGGCATTCCGGCGGAAGAAAAGGGATATGAATCCAACTGGGAACTTTCCACTCTGATGGCGATGCAGGTGTTCAGGTATTTTACGGCAGTGGGAAATATCAATGCCGACAGGCTTGAAGCGTTTGGATGCGGCAGCCACAGGCCAATTGCCTCTAATGATACAAGGCTTTCAAGGGAGAAAAACGCAAGAGTCGAAATTGTATTACATATTAATGCCCCTGCTTACGCCAGAAGAATTTTCATGAAGAAACCATCGGGGATCTTTACCTATAAAAAGTTTGACTTCAGGATTTTTTGAAAAATGGCCAAAAGGAAGACAGATTTTTCAAACGGTCGAAGCCTGAATTCCGGTGCATGGCTGGTGACATTTTCAGACCTTATTATGCTTCTTCTAACCTTTTTTGTATTGCTTCTTACCATGTCCTCAATGGATACAAAATTGCTTAAAGAAACATTCGCCCATTTTAAAGGAGGCGCTCCCGGTGTGCTTGAGTTGGTTGAATCAAAAGAAATAGATGGTTTAGCCGAATTTATAACAAACTTTAGAAGTTCCGAGGGTTTATTGGTGCTTGACCAGGATCGCATTAAACGCCTTCTCATACCTACGGAAAAATCAGGTGAAAATGCGGCGGAGAGGGTAAAGAAATTCTATGAACAGATCAAGATATCAGATGATGACAGAGGAATAGTTCTATCCTTTCAGGAAAATGTCCTCTTTGAATCAGGATCGGTCGTCATCAAAGAGGACGCAGTGCCTTTTTTGAACTCAATGGCCAAGGCGATAGAATCCTGTTCCAATGATATTATCATTACGGGCCATACGGATGGTATTCCTGTTAAAACAGGGGCGTATCAATCAAACTGGCATCTTTCATTACGCAGAGGCCTTTCTGTTCTTGAATATCTTTTAGGTGATAGAAGGCTTCCTCCGGAACGTTTTGCTTTAGGGGCGTATGGTGCTGTTAAACCTCTGCATCCAAACAATTCTCCCGAAAACAGGGCGCTTAACAGAAGAGTCGAGATAATCTTTAAACATTTGTAAGGAGCTATAATATGGTGGAAGAAAATGATCCTAAAGAAGAAAAGACTAAGCGGTCCTTTCCTAAATTTGTGATTTTGGGAATCTTGGTGGTCGCTCTCGGTGCCGGTGGTTATTTTGGATGGAATATGTTTGTAGAGCAGACCAAAACCGAGAAACAAACGTCGGAGCATCCTCAAATAGAGGAGCAAGATAAGACCTCTGCAATTCCTCTTGACTCCTTTATCATCAATCTCATGGATAAATCCGGATCAGGCAAAAGATATCTGAAGGTCGGGATAATCCTCGAGATCGGCGGGCAGAAACAGGGATCGGCAATTGAAAAATTCAAGCCACAAATAAGGGATACCATACTTCTTCTGCTTTCAAGCAAATCCTTTGGAGAGATCAGCACAATGGAGGGCAAGCTCGGATTAAAACAGGAACTCCTATCGAGGATCAATCAGATTTTGGGTGAGGTTATCGTTAGCAGGATCTATTTCACGGAATTTGTGGTGCAATAGGGAAGGTCATGGGGAATATTTTATCACAGGACGAGGTCGACTCCCTTCTTGGCGGAATAGGCAGTGGGAGCGTTGAAACTGAAACGGATATCCCTGAAAAAACCGAGGGAGTTGAGGTATATAATTTTGGTACGCTGGCCGGTCCAATAAATATGCCCGTCCTTCAAGTGATTAATGAAAGATTCATCGGTTTTCTAAGGAACAGCCTTTCTCTAGCAACGGGATCCGACGTGGATGTAAAACTGTCCACTAACGAGTTGGTTGATTTTAACGGCTTCTGCCGTTCCCTTCCCCTTCCTGCAAGTCTGAATATCTTCAAAATCGAACCCTTAAGGGGTTCAGCCATGCTTGTCGTGGAAGGTCCCCTTGTATTTTCCTTTGTTGACATCTTTTTCGGGGGAAAGGGCCTGGGTCATGTCAAACTTGAAGGAAGAGCTTTTACGGCCATTGAATCAAAGATTATAGAGAAGATAACCAAGATAGCCTTGGAAGACCTGCAGCAGGCATGGTTAGATGTTCATAAGGTGAAAATAGTCTACTCACACTCCGAGATTGATCCTCAATTTACGCCGATTGTACAACCGGCCGAAATGGTAATCGCGATCAAGTTTATGATAACACTGGCAAACGAGTCCGGATCAATAAGTATCTGTATCCCCTATTCCACGGTTGAACCGATAAGAGACAAACTCAAAAAGAAATTCCGGGATGAAAGATTAGAAGTCGATGACAGGTGTCGGAAACATATCATAAATAAAATTAGGCAAGCGACTGTGAATTTGAATTGCATTATGGGAACTTCAAAAATAAGCGCCGGAGAATTGATAGGGATGAAAGTTAATGACGTTATATTGCTGGATCATAAAATAAGCGATGCAATGATTGTCAATGTCGAGGGTGTTCCGAAATTCAAGGGTCATCCAGGTTCCTATAGCAGCAATAAGGCCATAAGGATAACTGAAAGATTTGATAAGGAGTAAAAAATGAGTGAAAACGGGGAAATGGAGGGTAGCGGTCAAGCAGGGCCTTTGAATGAAAATGAGTCAGGTCAAAAGGAATATGATATCGATCTCATCCTTGATATACCCCTTGACGTATCCGTTGAATTGGGGAAGGTCAAGATGATTGTTAACGATTTGATTCAGTTGGGGCAGGGATCAATCGTAGATCTGGAAAAACCGGTGGGCGAACCTCTCGAGATATACGTAAACGGTAAACTGGTCGCCAGGGGTGAAGTCGTGGTCGTAGATGAAAAATATGGCATAAGAGTGATCGATGTTGTCAGCCCCGCTGAAAGGGTGAAATCTTTGGGCTGATCCGGATAAGCTATCCCGAAAGCCAGCTTAAGATCGTAAAACGATACGGGGAAAAACTTTAAAACTAGAGGCGTTGAAAATGGATGGAATATCGGAATTTAACATGATCAGCACGGGTATTAAGACAACCGCCATGCTTTTTATCGTTCTCGGTTTCCTGATTCTCATCCTCTACCTCATAAAAAGATTCCTGTTTATAAGGAAAGAGGTAAAAGGGAATTTGGCCATAAAGGTCCTTTCTTCACTCCATCTATCGTCAAAAGAAAGGGTTGAGGTTGTAGAAATTTGCGGTGAAAGGATCGTGCTGGGTATTGCACCGGGCAGGATTAATTATTTGATCAAGCTTAGTGACTCAAACGGGGAAACGGAAAAATAAATGCAACCAAATAAAATCATAAGGGTTTTCACCCTTTTCCTGATTCTTTGCGTTTTATTTTCAGGTAACACATCGGCCGGGGATTTCCCTCTTCCATCGTTTAACATAGGGATAGAGAAGGGAAATGATCCGGGTGACGTTTCCGTTTTACTCCAGATTATATTCTTCTTAACTATTTTAACCCTTGCGCCTGCAATCCTTATACTTATGACATGTTTTACCAGGGTGGTTGTCGTTTTTTCATTTTTGAGGCATGCCCTGGGTACCCAACAGACGCCCTCCAACCAGATTATTGCCGGCCTCGCTTTATTCCTGACCTTTTTTATTATGATGCCGGTCTGGCAACAGGTTAACAGTAATGCATTGCAGCCATACCTCAATGAGGAGATTTCTCAGGAAGTCGCACTGAAAGAGGCTGTACAGCCTGTCCGGCAGTTTATGTTCAAACAGACGCGGGAAAAGGATCTTGCTCTGTTCGTGGATATGGCAGAGGTGAAAAGGCCCAAAAACCGTGAGGACGTTCCCACGTCGGTTCTCATCCCCGCCTTCGTCATTAGTGAACTAAAAACCGCTTTTATTATCGGATTCGCCTTATTTGTGCCTTTCCTGATCATCGATATGGTGGTGGCAAGCGTTTTGCTCAGCATGGGTATGATGATGCTGCCGCCGATCATGATTTCCCTCCCGTTTAAGCTTATGCTTTTCGTCTTGGTTGATGGTTGGTACCTGATAGTCGGATCACTTGTAAAGAGTTTCACGGGATAGCAGTAATTGACAGGCCGCGAGGAAAGAATATGACACCGGAATTTGTCGTCACTTTAGCACAGGAAGCGATTAAAACGACCATACTTGTATCTTTGCCCATGCTGGGTCTTGGGCTTGCCGTAGGTCTTATCGTAAGCATATTCCAGGCGGTTACCCAGATCAATGAAATGACACTGACATTCGTTCCAAAGATATTGATTGTGTTGTTGTCCCTTCTGGTTTTTGCCAGCTGGATGATTGAACATTTGATGGTTTTTGCCACCACTACTATCGAACAGATACCGTATTATATAAGGTAATGGATTTTTTGCCGATACAATATCAAGAGATCAGGTCATTCCTCCCTATATTAATAAGGGTTAGCGTTATTATGCTCATGTTTCCGTTTTTTAATTCAAGGGCTTTCCCTGTTTTAGCCAAGGCGGGACTTGCTCTTATAATAGCCATAATACTCTTTCCGGTTATAGATGGTAAGGGATTCGAGTTCCCCGTTACACTGTACGGAATTTTTCAAATGATAACGTCGGAGTTCATAATAGGCATGATTCTGGGAATATCGGTTCAGATACTTTTTGAGGGGGTCAGGATAATGGGGCAAGTCGTAGGTTTTCAAACAGGCTTTGCAATCACCAATATCCTCGACCCACAAAGTGGCACGCAGGTTTCTATCATCTCAAATATGGCATATCTCTGCGCCATGGTACTTTTTCTTGTTTTAAACGGCCACCATATATTGCTGGATGCGATGAGGGATAGCTTTCAGATTATAAATGTGGGTTCGTTGAAGCTGGACGGAGGGATATTTCAGGCAGTTGTGCAGGCTTCAGGCGGCATGTTCGTTATAGCAATAAAGATAGGTGCGCCGGCTATTGCCATCCTGCTGTTTGTGCAGGTGGCATTCGGCCTTATTACAAAACTCATACCACAGATGAATATCATGATCGTGGCATATCCCGTTCAGATAGTTATGGGCCTTGTATCCTTCGGCATATGTTTGAATATGCTTCTTTTATTTATGGAAAGATATCTGGGATGTCTTAGTTCTCATTTAATCAACGCTATGAACTTGCTGAAGGCATAGTTTTTGACGAATGCATCAAACTTAATATCATCTAAGGCGGACCTGAAAAATGGCTGAAAAAAGCTATGAAGACAAGACCGAGAAGGCTACTCCTAAAAGGAGACAGGAAGCCAGGAAAAAGGGGCAGGTAGCAAAAAGCAGGGAACTGCCTTCCGTAGCTGTTCTTTCAGCCAGCCTGATTACATTATCCACCTTCGTATCCTATATGTACTCTCATATTAGAACCATTATGGGAAGGTCCTTTTCTTTTTCCGTTTGCAATAATTTTAATACACAAGATTTTATAGCCTTTGGCCGGGAGATGGTTACCCTGTTTATCATGACGTTAGCCCCTCTTTTCGTGGCGATTGTTATCGCAGCGGTCCTGTTCAATGTTATGCAGGTTGGCTTTTTGCTTTCATCGGAATCGATCAAGCCTAAAATATCGAAGTTGAACCCGATTAAGGGCTTTGGAAGGCTTTTTTCAAAACAGTCGTTTATGGAACTGTTCAAATCCTTGATGAAGCTGACGATTGTCGGAGGAGTCGGATATCTCACGATAAAGGGTGAAATCAAAAATGTTTCATTCCTGGGAGATATGGAATTGCATTCAATTATTGCATATACCCTTGCGGCCATCTTCAAACTTTTTGTCACATGCACAATTGCCATGATTGTTATTGTAGCCATTGATTATGCATTCCAGAAGTGGGATTTTGAAAAAAAGCTCAGGATGAGTAAAAAGGAAATAAAGGACGAACTGAAAAAAACCGAAGGAGATCCGCTTATAAAATCAAGGATAAGAAGCATTCAAATGCGGATGGCCAGACAGAGAATGATGCACGAAGTTCCCAATGCCGATGTGGTAATTACCAACCCTACCCGTCTTGCAGTTGCCTTGAAGTACGATGGCCTCGTCATGAATGCGCCTAAATTACTTGCAAAAGGGGCCGGCGGGACTGCCAAAAGGATAAAGGATTTAGCGGGAAAACATGGTATCCCAATCATAGAAAACAAGGAACTTGCCAGGAGTCTGTATTCCTTGGTCGAAATAGGTAAAGAAGTGCCTGGAGTCCTATACCAGTCTGTTGCCGAGATTTTGGCTTACGTTTACAGGCTCAAGGATAAAGGCAGGGGCACAATCTAAAAAAACATATAAGAAAGATGAAAAACAATATGCAGGATATTACGGCATCAAGATCTAAGTTCGCTTCCGCCAGCGAGGTCATGACGGTCATTGGAGTTGTTACTGTCCTTGTGGTCATGATCATTCCGCTGCCTTCGATGCTTCTCGATCTTTTTCTTGCCCTTAATATCACCATAGCAATAACCATACTCTTGATTTCCATGTATACCGTAAGTGCCCTGGATTTTGCCATATTTCCATCCCTTCTTCTTGTGACTACTCTCTTCAGGCTTTCCCTTAATGTGGCATCTACCCGATTGATCCTTCTCCATGGTAATGAAGGCGCTTTGGCCGCTGGGAAGGTTATCAGGTCATTCGGGAGTTTTGTGGTCGGCGGCAATTATGTCGTAGGCATGATTGTCTTTATTATCCTGGTTATTATCAATTTTGTGGTTATCACAAAAGGGGCGACCAGGATCGCCGAGGTTGCTGCAAGGTTTACTCTTGATTCGATGCCCGGCAAGCAAATGAGTATCGATGCGGACCTGAACGCCGGCATTATAGATGAAAATGAAGCGAAACAGCGCAGAAAGATGGTAACGAGAGAGGCCGAATTCAATGGAGCAATGGATGGTGCGGCCAAATTTGTAAGAGGAGACGCCATAGCTGGCATAATAATTACCCTTATAAATATCATCGGTGGACTTATAGTCGGTGTTCTCCAGCAGAAGATGGCGATTATTGACGCTGCCCAGAATTATACCCTCTTGACTGTCGGTGACGGCCTGGTTTCACAGATTCCCGCACTTATAATATCAACGGCCGCGGGAATTGTTGTGAGCCGGGCGGCTTCAGAAGGTACTATGGGAGCGGATTTTGCCGATCAGTTCTTTAAACATCCAAAGGCGGTTTATCTTTCCGCTCTTACCATATTTTTCTTCGGTCTCATTCCGGGGCTGCCGCACATCCCCTTTATAATGTTATCCGCTCTGATCGCAGGAGGTCTTTATCTTTTGAGAAGAGAAAAGACAGCACGGAAGACAAAGGAGATTTCAGGCAAACAGCTGGAAAAGCCGGAGGTGGGACCGGAGCCGGTTGAACATCTGCTGCTGGTTGATACTCTTGAGGTAGAAGTCGGATACGGCCTGATAGGTCTTGTAGACAGGGAGCAGGGAGGCGAATTCCTTGATAGGGTGAGATCAATAAGGAGGCAGTTCGCACTCGAAATGGGGTTGATTATACCTCCGATCCATATCAGGGATAACCTCCAGATAAAACCATCCGAATACCGGATACTTCTTAAGGGGGTCAAAATAGCCGGTGCGGAACTAATGGTAAATCATTATCTGGCAATGAATCCCGGAGGAGCTACAAGAAAAATTGAAGGGGTAGATACAAAGGAACCCGCATTCAATTTATCTGCATCCTGGATACCAAAGGACAAAAGAGAAGAGGCGAAGCTGGCGGGTTATACGGTAGTTGATAATGTCACGGTAATGGCGACCCATTTGACTGAGATTATTAGAAAACACTCATCGGAAATGCTCGGGAGACAGGATGTTCAGAATCTCCTGGATAACCTGATCAAGCAATATCCGAAAGCGGTTGAGGAACTGGTCCCAAATCTTCTTTCTTTGGGTGGAGTACAAAAAGTCCTTCAAAATCTTCTGGAAGAGCAGATATCCATAAAGGATATGTTGACTATAGTTGAGACGCTTGCTGACTACGCCCCATTGACCAAGGATCCGGAGCTTTTGACCGAATATGTCAGGCACAAACTTTCCCGATCTTTTATCAGCCCGCACATCGGAGAAGATGGTGTGTTGAAACTGATAACCATGGCACACGATGTGGAGGATTTGCTTCAAAAGGGCATCCAGAGAACGGAACATGGTTCATATCTTTCAATAGATCCGAAGGTTGCAGATCCCATTATTACTTCCATCAAAAGGGAGTCGGAAAAGGCCATGGCAAAAAACGTACAACCGATTCTTATGACATCTCCCACCCTGAGAAGGCATCTAAAAAAGATGGTTGAATATTTCATACCTTCTTTAATGGTTTTGTCTCAGAGTGAGCTCTTGAGTGATATACGGTTTAAATCCATCGGAGAGGTAAGTTTGAACTATGCAGACTAATACATACCGTGCCAAAACAATCAAGGAGGCCACTGCAAAGGTTAGGAATTGTCTCGGTCCGGATGCAATGATAATTTCAACCAAAAGATTGAGTGAAGGTGACGGGGATGACCTGTTTGAAATATCTGCAGTGCCTGGAGAGACGGATATTTCCGGAAAATATTCAGGTTCCTTGGCTGAAGTGAACGCCCAGTTGATGAGTATAAAAGATCTAATATCTCTTCTGAATCGTCCGGATTCTTCAATTGAACATCTGGTGATGAATCCTGTCGCCCTCGGTTTTTATGCAAAATTGATCAGGGAGGGAGTCGATGAATCATTGGCAAGAAACATCCTGGAAGTAGCCGGAACGATCAAAGATGGTTTCGGCAATAACAGTGATAACGTCAGAGAGAAAGCAATTGGTCATTTAATGCGGATTATAGATGTAAGAGATCCCTTTGAGATAAAAAACAACGGTCGAATCATAGCGGCATTTATTGGAACGACGGGTGTAGGAAAAACAACAACAATTGCAAAACTGGCTGCGCAGCTCATGCTTAAGGCCGGTAAAAAGGTGGGTTTAATCTCAATTGACACTTATCGAATAGGGGCCATGGAACAACTTAAGACCTATGCGAATATATTGGGTATCCCATGTTTTCAGGCATTTAAGCGGAAGGATTTACTATTCGCTATTAGAAAACTGGAAGACAGCGATGTCATTTTGATCGATACGGCGGGAAGGAGCCAGTACGATAATTCCAGGATAGAGGAACTCAAAACAATGCTTGGCGGTGATTCGGATATCAGCTCTCATCTACTACTAAGTATCGGAACTAAACAGACGGAAATGTTTAAGACGGCAATGAGTTTCAGTCCACTGAGATTTCAGACCTATGTGTTTACAAAGATCGATGAAGCGGAGAGGATTGGCTCTCTTATAAATCAGGTAACGAAAATTAGACTGCCTGTTTCGTACATTACTACCGGACAGAATGTTCCGGAAGATATTGAGCCGGCGAATAAGAAAAGCATTTTAAAAATGTTACTGAATAACAAACATGAAGGGCCGTTTTCTTTCAGCGGTTTGGATTTCCAACATTTCGGGGTTTAGGGCGACTGGGTCAATTGCTTCTTACCCCGAAATAAGAAATTCCCGGATGAATCGCTCGGCAATCATCTTAATTTAAGGTTTTCCCATGGTTTTTGCTTTCAGCTGACGGCCGATTGTTTTTCGCAAGAATCCGGGAAAGAGCCTTTCCGGATGAACACAAAGAAATTTAAATCCGGCCTTATAATTTTTCCAAGCCGGAAGCTGCAACTCCAAGATCCTTAAGCCTAAATAATTTTTTATCGGAGAATAAAAGGATGGATCAGGCAACACGTTTAAGAAGAATAATAAAGGGGGAATCCGACAGGATTTTTGAGTTCAGAACAAAAAATCAAAATGGAACATTTACCGCTGTAAATACTCCCGCCGTCTTTGCCGTTACCAGCGGTAAAGGTGGGGTCGGTAAAACAAATATTGTCGGTAATCTTGCTATTGCATGTCAGCGAATGGGCAAAAGGGTCCTGATATTTGATGCGGACCTGGGGTTGGCCAACATCGATATTATTTTTGGTTTTAATCCGGAGCATAACATTGATGAAGTCATCAGGGGAGAAAAGGATTTATCTCAGATTATTGTTAAAGGCCCTGAAGGGGTGTCTGTAATTCCAGCGAGTTCCGGTGTACAGGAACTCGCCAATTTGACGGAAGGTCATAAAATAAATCTTTTAAATGAATTTGATAACTTGAACAGCATGTATGACATTCTGCTGATTGACACGGGTGCCGGTATTTCTTCCAATGTCCTATATTTCAACTTGGCGGCACAGGAAAGAATCATTGTTTTGACGCCTGAGCCTACATCGATAACAGATGCCTATGCCCTTTTGAAAGTCATGTATCACAAACACGGTACCAAGAATTTTACCCTTTTGATCAATATGGCTAAAAACGAAAAGCAGGCAAAATCAGTCTACGAAAACCTTACCAAAGTGGTGGATAGATTCTTAGGCGATATTTTCATAGATTACGCGGGATATATTCCAAAGGATGATTTCGTGGTAAAGGCTGTAAGCAAACGAGAGCCTGTCCTATGCAGTTACCCTGAAGCGCCTTGTTGTAAAAAGTTTCGTCAATTAGCTGACTATCTTATAAACCGGATCGATAAAATACCGCTTGACGGCAATATCAAATTTCTGTGGAAAAGATTAATCGGGCAAACAGCAGGAATAAATAATGACGCCACAAATCAATAAGTATCATCAGGCTATCAAAACAGGCCGAGACCATAAGGATAGCAAAACCAGAGAAGAACGCATTCTGGAATGTGCCCCTCTTGTAAAACACATTGCGGACAGAATGGCAATTCGTTTGCCCCCCAATGTTTCGAGGGAAGAAATGATGAGCGCTGGAATCCTCGGATTATATGATGCCTTAGACAAATTCGATCCCGAAATGGGGTTCAAATTTCAAACATATGCCGAGCATAGGATAAAGGGAGCAATGTTGGATGAATTGCGGAAAATGGGTTGGGTTTCAAGATCCGTCATGAAAGACGTGCACAGGATTGAAAATACCTTCAACGCGCTAACCTTCAGGCTTGGCAGGGAACCGGAAGATTTTGAGATTGCCAAGGAAATGGGTGTAGATATTGATAAATATCACAAAATGATCAGGCGGGCGCAGGGGGTAAGTCTTTTAAGCCTTGACGAGATCATGTCGGATGGAAACGTCCCAAAATTTACCGACCGTACATCCAGTACACCTTCTTCTTTAAATGAGTTAGAAATAAAGGAATTGAAAAATATCGTTTCTAAGGCAATTTTAAGTCTTGCGAAAAAAGAGCAATTGGTCGTCGCACTATATTACTATGATGAATTGACATTAAAAGAAATAGGTGAGGTGTTGCATTTAACAGAGTCAAGGGTATCCCAAATTCATTCAAAGACGATACTGAAACTAAGGGTAAAACTCAAATCATATTATGAAGATGGATGACAAAAAAGAACAATCCTCCGCCATTATATTAGATGACATCGGGGAAACCGGGGAACAATTCTCAGGAAATGAATTGGATGAGCCGGAAGACATAATCGTCGAATCAAGTCCTGACACGAAATCCGCAAAAGGCGCTGAAAAAAGATCCAAAAGGAAAGCTTTTTTATGCTTGACTTTCGCAATCGGCCTATTTGCTTTTTCCACGATCGGATATCATATGGTCAGGCATGCAATTACTCCTTTACCAACTGATAAAAAGGAAGTCGGTCATCTTGTCAAATTTGCAATCGAAAGGGGTCAATCAGCCGAATTTCGCTCATTTGTAATTCCTTTCCAGGGGAGTAAAAAATATTGCTACATCACTTTATCCATTGCCTTCAATCTCCCGAATCAAAAACTAAGAGAAAAGATTTTAGCGGACGGATGCCGGCTTAGAGGAATCATCTATGATATGTTGTCGGAGGAGATGGCTGAATATCAAGACATACCATCACCGGAGGAAATCAAAAAGTGTATTATCAGAGCCGTTAACAGGGTTTTAACTGTGGGGAAGATCGATAATGTATACATAATCGATCTCTTGGCTGTTTGACTTGCTTTGTATTCAAGCAGTGACGAAATGACGGTAATTGCGCTGCGGATGTAGATCTGACTTTTAAGAACGAACCGCTGAAATCTTAATGGTTTTGCTCTGAGTTGGAGGAAGAAATGTCCGGTCTAAGTGATACGAATATTGTCTTGGGTCAGGGAGATGCCATAAAGGAAGTCCATAACATAAGAAGGCAGGATCTGGAATTGAATCAACAATTTGTCGCACAAAAAGCGGAGAAAAAGAAAAAAGAGGAAAGATCAAAGGTTCAGGATTCTGCAGGAGGCGACAGGGTAAATATTAAGGGTGACGAAGAAGAGAAAGGGAATGAAGCTCCCGGAGAAAATAAAAGAGATCCAATGAAGAAAAAAACAAATGAGGTGTCCGATCCGTCGGAAAAAAGGCTTATTGATATAAAGGTATAACCATGACATCCATTGAACTGAAGTTTCTGATTTTTGCACTTATAGGAATCGATGCCGTAATCGTTTTTTTTGTTGCGATTTTAATAAGGAAATCAAGACCTCTCAACAGCGGTAAGGCACTGCGCGATGGAACAAAAATATTTGAATCTTTGCTGACCGACGCGGATAAAGTTTCAAGTCAATTAAGAAAGGAACTGGGAGAAAAGCACAAGCTCATAAAAGATCTTAATGAGAAACTGGACGACAGGATAATGAGTTTGAATGTCCTGTTGAACAGAGCTGATGCAGTGCTTTTTTCTTATGAAAGAGGCCCTGGAGATGTCAACAATACCGCGTCTCTAAAAGACCAGGAAAGGGAGATTCTGAGGTTGTCAAGGGAGGGTAACGATTTTGAAAAAATTGCGCAGATACTTGAGGTCTCCAAGGGGGAAGTTAAACTGGTATTAGGTTTAAAGAGAAACCTTTCCCAGGCAGGAAGTGCTGAAGGTGCATCTTGATACAAATAAATTATATGAGTTCAGATAGATATCCTCCATCGTCCGTATCAAAAAAACCCCTCAAAACCGATTCGGGTGTCGCTTCTTCACTCAAATTAAGCAAAAATGAAGTCTTTGAGGGAAAGGTGTTGAAATTGCTCGGTTCAAACGAGGCCTTGCTTCTTGTAAAAGGGGAAAAAGTAACAGCACGAACAGATGTGCGGATGAGTGAAGGGGATATTTTATCTCTTAGGGTTGAAGAATCCCTGCCTACCCCAACCCTTAAACTCCTTGGAATTAGATTCGCAGGTCGCAGTACAATTAATGTTTCCATGATACTGTCGGCAATGAAGGAAAATCTGTGGGAAAGCATAAGTGAAAACATGGATCGTCTGGGCTTACCGCAAGCGGAAAGTGCCAGGTTCAGAGAACTGTTGGACGAGTTGGCTCATCGGATATTCTTGAAACCCGGACCGGACATGCTAAAGATATTAATCGACAAGTCGGGCCTGGGTTGGGAGGCAAAACTCCTTAAGGCATTAATGAACAAAAAAATTACCGGAGTCAATCTTAGCAGACTGGCAGGAGGAGACCTGAAGGGTCTGGTGTCAAGATTCCTTGAACTTAATCAGGCAGGAGGGGCTCTTCTGAGAAGATTCATCTCTACCATAGAAAACATCCAGGTACTTAATCTTCTGGGACTGGAAGAGGAAGGGAAAATTTTTCTGCCTGTTCCGATTCAATTTCCCGACGGGTTTTTTACCGTGGGTCAGTTGTTAATTCATATGCCTCGGAAGGCAAAGGGTAAACGTGATAAACAAGACTCCGGCAAAAACATATTCAATATAACTCTTTTACTGGAGTTGTCCGACCTTGGACCTGTAAGGGCGGATCTCGCCATAAAAGAACAAGAGATTAAGGGAAGATTTTTGATTACTAAAGAAGAGACAAAAGTGCTTATTGAAAACAATATGATATCTTTTATCAGGAACCTGAAAGACCGGGGCTTCAAAATCCACCATATGGAGTGCCGTCTTAAGGAACCGGGGATAGTAAGGCAATCGCTTCTTAAGGAAATTGTTAAGGAAGAAGGCAGTTCCATTTGCCTTGTCGCGTAAATGAAAAAAAGCAAAGAACAGGATAAGGCAGTTGCGTTAAAGTATCTGCCTGAATTGGATAATGCGCCCAAGATCACTGCAATGGGAACGGGAGACGTGGCCCGGAAGATTATTAAGACAGCAAGGGAGCACAATATACACATCCACAACGACCCTGATCTGATTGAGGTCTTGTCGCAGCTTGATCTGAATGAGGAGATTCCCCCTACCTTGTATGTCATCGTCGCAGAATTGTTGAACTTTGTATATTCACTGAATGCCGATAAAGACAGGTGATCGGGGAAATCCGCTTCAGTTTATAGGACCAGGCAAAAAGTTCATTTGCATTGAGCAGTATGGGAATTTTTTTCCTCCCGGCCTATGAATTTTTCCGGATGCCGGTGGAATTAGAGATATTATCGGGCCTTTAGGGCACGATTAGCGTCTTTGCTTTTATGGCATTAATATTGCTTGTATAAAGTAGCGGGTTCATCAAAAAACCAAAAGGAGTTAGTCAACGTGATATCCGGAATTCATAATGTACTGGACAGTGCCCTACTTCAAAGGGTGAGATTCGACAATATAGCCAATAATCTTGCAAATATTAGTACTAATGCCTTTAAAAAGGATGTCGTCTCATTTAATGAAACACTGTCCATGCAGTATAATTCCGAAACGGACTTCAGCCAGGGTTCTGTTATCTATACCGGTAACAAGCTCGATGTGGCGCTTGGGTCAAAGGGATTTTTCAAGATACAGGTGCCCGGCGGTATCCGATATGCAAGGAATGGCTCGTTCAGCCTGGACGCGGAGGGCTTCTTGGTAACCCAGAACGGCTTTAAGGTCTTGGGGCGGAACGGTCCAATAAGAATCGATGGAAATTGTGTGTCCATAGGAACAGACGGGCAGATTTCAGTGGATAACGCTCCTGTCGACAAGATGCTGGTGGTGGATTCCAACCGGTCTCAATTCTTCAAAAAGGAGAGTTCTTCATACTATAGCTATCAGGGGGGAGACGAGGAACTCTTTGCGACAGAAAATGTCGATATTAGGCAGGGCTATCTTGAGAAATCAAATGTCGACCCGACAACAGAAATGATCAAGATGATAGAGACCTTCAGGGCTTATGAATCGGCCCAGAAGGCGATTCAGTGCATGGATGAAATGACGAGTAAAATGATTAATGATGTCGGCCTGCAGTAATAGGGGGGAGAATAGTTATGTTAAGGGGAATGTGGTCGGCGGCATCCGGAATGGCCGCACAGCAGATGACGATCGATGTTATTGCCAATAACCTGGCCAACGTAGGGACCGTAAGCTTCAAAAAGAGCCGGTCCGAATTTCAGGACTTGATGTATCAGACCGTTAATCAGGCCGGATCAAGAACATCCGACGGCAGCCAGATCCCCACCGGCATTCAAATCGGTATGGGCACAATGCCTCTCGGTGTGCAAAAAATGTTCATGCAGGGGGATTTTAAAGAGACAAAAGATGAATTGAATATGGTTATAGAGGGCAAGGGCTTCTTTAAGGTGCTCAACAATGACGAAGAGCTGTATACCAGGGCGGGCAATTTCAAACTGGATGCCGACGGAAACATATGTACGCCCAATGGTGACAAGCTGCAACCGGAGATGACCGTTCCGACAGATACGGTATCTATTAATATCGACGGCACCGGAACAGTAACGGCCTTTGATCCTTCGGGTCAGGGAACTTCCCTCGGGGAAATAGAATTATACAGTTTTGCAAACCCTGCCGGTCTATATAGTCTGGGGCATAATTTATATAGATCCACGGATGCGTCGGGGGAAGCAGTCAGCGGCACTCCCGGTTCGGAAGGTTTGGGGACCATAGCTCAGGGCTTCATCGAGATGTCTAATGTGGATGTGGTAGAAGAGATGGTTTCCATGATAATGGCCCAGAGGGCCTATGAGGTAAACAGCAAGGCAATACAGACGGCGGACAGCATGCTGCAGATTGCCAATAACCTCAAGAGGTAATCCCCATGGTTAAGAATGTACATGTCATTATTTTTCTGGCCTGTTTTTGGGGGTTTTGTTTTCCTTTCAATGCGGAGTCGACCGCAAAAAGCAATAGCAGTGAAGTAATTGATCAGGGCTTTCAATCCATACCGGATTTCAAGTTCAAAAGATGCCTTTTGAAATATCTTTGTCGGAACTTAGGAAAAGAGGAATCGGATATCATTGTATCCAAAGTCAAGGTCAGCCGAAACAGGGCTGTTCCGGTGGGAAAGATCAGCATCAGATTGAGCCGGAAAGATACCGGAAGGCTTGCCGGAAACGTTAAATTGAATGCCATTGTAAGTGTGAACGGGATAGAAGAAAATAATGTGCGGATTTATTCCTGGATAGATGTGTTTGAGTCCGTAGTCTGCGCTTCCCGTGACCTTAAAAGGAAGGATATCATCAGAGAGGATGATGTCTATCTGGCTAGAAAAAATATATCTCACATGCCGCCTAACACCGTGAGGGGATTGAGCAAGGTGGTAGGGCTGACGATGAAACATAATGTAAAAGCGGATACCTGCCTTAAAGGATGGATGGTTGAAAAAACTCCCGCAGTGAAAAGGGGGGATATGGTAACCATCATGGCGGAATCGGATGATTTAAAGGTGACTATTCCAGGCAGGGTTATGGAAAAGGGCTGCCTTGGAGAGCTTGTAAAAGTTGAAAACATAATCAGCAAAAAAGAAATATACGCAAGGGTCATTAACAATTTGGCCGTAATGGTAAATTTTTAGGGGAGTAAAATGGTCCTTAAAAAGGATATATTTATATTGGTGATGATTGCCTTCCTGTCCGGGTGTGCCGCCTTCCCGCTAAGGACCTCTGACGTGCCTGAAATTAAAAGAATCCATGAGCCGCAATTTTCTGATTACAGGCAGCCTGAGACGGCGGAGGGTTCGTTATGGTCGGAGGTAAGGGGCGTCAGCCTTTTCCCTGACATGAGGGCGAGAAAAATCGGAGATATCGTGATCGTCAGGATCGTGGAGGATCCGGAGGCGGAACTCAATGCAAATACCAGCGCGAGCAGATCATCGACTGTAAACGCAAACCTCAAGTTCCTGGGTTATATGCAGGCTCTGGCCGATAAAAATTCCAGGCTTGCTCAGGTTCCGGGTCAGGACGATCTTATAAATGCCACCTTGAATTCAGAGTTCGATGGTGAAGGTTCCAGTGACAGAGACGGACACGTCAAGGCGTATGTTTCCGCCGTGATTATAAGGGTCCTGCCCAACGGAAATTTCTACATAAACGGGAAAAGACAGATCAAGATCAATAATGAGACGCAGTATATAGCCCTGTCGGGGATAATAAGGCCGGAGGATATAAGTCCGTCAAACGAGATCGCTTCGACATATGTGGCTGATGCCAGGATATGCTACGCGGGTATCGGAGCACTGGCGGATAAACAGAAACCCGGGTGGTTGGGGAGGGCGCTTGATCATGTGTGGCCGTTTTAGGATTTTACCGCTGATCATCTCAGCGCTTATTCTCTTTTTATCCAGTGAAGGAGATTGCGCAAGGATAAAGGATATCGTTTCAATTAAAGGCATCAGGCCTAACCAGCTTTTCGGGTATGGTCTGGTGATCGGCCTGAATGGCAGCGGTGACACAGGGGGGACAAGTTTTACAATTCAGGGCCTTGCAAATATGCTTGAACATGTCGGAATCCATGTCAATCCCGAAGATCTGAAAGTCAAAAATGTCGCGGCGGTGATGGTTAATGCGACTCTTCCTCCGTTTGCAAGGATAGGAAAAAAGATTGATGTAACCCTGTCCTCAATCGGTGTCGCCAAAAGCCTTCAGGGGGGGACTCTTCTGCTGACTCCGCTAAAGGGTGTCGATGGAAAAGTATACGCCCTTTCCCAGGGTTCCGTGACAATCGGCGGCTTCAGCGCCGGCGGGGCGGCGGGCGGGGGTGTCACGAAGAACCATCCTACGGTTGGGAGAATCAGTGGAGGGGCTACGGTGGAAAGAGAAATCCCCTTGTCCCTCAACAATAGGAAGGAATTAACCATAATTTTAAACAATCCTGACTTCGGCACTGCTTCCGGGATCGCCGGTGTCATTAATTCGAAGTTTGGAGATGACATAGCCAGACCTATAGACTCCGGTACTTTAAAATTCAGGATTCCCGGGTTGTTTCAGGATCGGGTTGTCGACTTTCTTGCTTTAATCGGCAAACTCGAGGTAGTTCCGGGGTCCGTGGCAAAGGTTATCGTCAATGAGAGGACCGGAACAGTAGTAATAGGGGAAAACGTCAAGATCTCAAAAGTTGCTGTTGCTCATGGAAATTTGAGCATTCAGATAAAGGAGTCAAACGAGGTTTCACAACCCGCGCCCTTTGCGCCGTCAGGCGGAAGGGGCTCTGCCCCGACACAAATGGAAGGAGGGGCGATAGTGGCCTCAGGGGGCAGTACGGTTGTTTCCCCGGACAGCGATTTAGATGTCTCAGAGGAGAAGACTCGACTCCTTCTGGTTCCGGAGGGGAAAACGATCGGCCAGCTGGTCAGAGCCCTTAATGCCATCGGTGTAACTCCACGAGACCTCATTACCATCCTGCAGGCAATGAAGGCGGCAGGTGCACTGCAGGGCGAATTGGAAATCATGTAAAGGAGAATCGGTATGTTGAAGCAAATTTCATCGGAGCCGGGTTTAACGGAAATAAATAAGGATGTATCTTCCGGAAGACTCAAAAAGGCCTGCGCCGAGTTTGAATCCATTTTTATAGGCCATATGTTGAAATCAACGAGGACGGGAATAGCCGGAGAAAGCCTGTTTTTCAACAATAATGCGGGTAAAATGATTGAATCGATGTTTGATGATAGCCTTGCCCTGGGAATCGCAAAGGGAGGGGGGATAGGACTCGGGGAGATGCTTCTCGAACGATTGAAGTGATAAGTTCCAAGATTTTTTATTCACTGCGGCCCGACCGGAAAATTTGCTGCACCGAACTTTACCAAATATGGATACTCCCGGCCGTGTGGCTGAGCATGCGCGCAGCGGTCACTTTGAGCGGGATGAAAAGCGCCAAAACAATAAAGTTTATGCCATTATGTGCCGATTAATAGACAGGGAGTTCAGTTATGGAACATATCGATTTCCAACCGGTTGAAATGCTTATTTGCGATAAGATCCTGCTATACGATGAACTGCGCCATTGTTTTATGCAGGAAAGGGATTCACTGCTTAATATCGATCTGGATAAATTATGGCTGATATCCAAGAACAAGACGGAAATATGCTCCAAAATAAAATCCATCAGAAAGGAGATCCTTTCAACGGTTAATAAAGGCACAAATAAAAAAGCAGTTGAGCTGAATGCTATAGCCGATCTGGTGCCGCCTGAAAGTAAACCTAGATTCCATGAGCTGTTCCTGAGGATTATAAGGCTGAAGGCTGAGATAGACGCTTTGAGAAAGGAAAATATGGGCTTTATGGATGACTCGCTCAGGTTTCTTGATGAAATGGTCTCGATAATAGCAGGTGAGGCAACAGGCAGGATTGTCTATAACGACAAATGTCATGTGAGTAGACCGGGCGCCAATATCCTTTTCAGCCGGGAGGCCTGATCATGTCAAACTTGGGGGCGGTATTTAATATAGGCAGAACAGCTTTGAGCACCCAGAGATACGGCCTTGACGTGACGGCACAGAACATCGCAAACGTCAACACTACGGGCTATTCGAGACAGAGCGCCGTATTCGAACCTGCGCAACCTGTTTGTTCCGGCAATTTGATCTTGGGCCAGGGCGTGGATGCAACGCAGGTAATCAGGACAACCGACCGGTTTATCGAAGCCCAGCTTATGCAGCAAAGATCAAAAATGTCATATTCAGAAGAGATGGAGAACTATATGCAGGTCCTGGAGGGTGTGTTTAATGAAAACCTTGAAACCTCCGTCAGTTCAATGATGTCGGACTTCTGGAACTTGTGGCACGATATCTCAAACAACCCCTCAGGGGTTTCGGAACGCACAGCCCTTTATGAGCACAGCGTCCTGCTGTCGGAGCGATTTAACTCCCTGGATGATGCCTTGGTAAATCTTGAAACGGATTTGACCAGATCCCTTAGCGCCGAAATAGTAGGGGTCAACCGAATCGCAAATGAAATCGCGCAGCTCAACGAAAAAATCGTGGAGTTGGAGGCGGGCGGCAACATCGCAAATGATCTCAGAGATAGCAGAAATACATTGCTTTCCGAGCTTTCGGAATATCTGGATGTCAACTCCTTTGATCAGTCCGATGGCACCCTTACTGTTGTTACCGCCAGGGGTTGCGTCCTGGTTCAGGGAAATAGCAGTTATGGTCTGGAAATGGGCGGCGATAATGGAGACAGGGTTGAATGGCAGTCCTCAGGGGGAATGTCCGTAGATATTACCGACTACATAAATAACGGTAAGCTGGGTGGATGGCTCACCATGCGTGATGAAATCATCGCTGAGTATAAAATGGATCTTTCATCTCTGGCGGGAGAATTTGTCTGGGCCGTCAACAGTCAGCATTGCCAGGGCGTGGGGCTTGAGGCCTTCAGCACCTATACCGGAAGCTTCAAAGTGGAAGACAGCGCGGAGGAGCTCGGCACTCAGGCTTCTGGATTGAGCTTTTATAATAAGATATCTGACGGAACTTTTAAGCTCTGGGTCTATGATTCCGATGGTAATGTCGTGGGTGGGGGGGCAACCGAGATCTCCATTGATGCAGACCCGGGGGGGACAAGCCTTGACTCCCTTAGCTCCGACATCGCTGCCGTCGCCCATTTGAACACCGGTATAACCACTGAGGGAAAATTAAGTATCGATGCCGATACGGGGTATACATTCGCCTTTTCCGACGATACCGGCAATGTATTGGCCGCACTTGGTGTCAACGCCTTTTTTAAGGGCGCCGGCGCAGGATCTATCGATGTGATCGATACCATAGGGTTTGATAAAGGTTCCATAGCCGCATCCAGGATTGATGCAACCGGCAGCTATGTGTCGGGAGACAATTCAAATGCCCTGGCGATTGCAGATCTCCAATATACATCTCTGGATATTCCGCAGTGGACGTGTGACAGGGTCACCGGAAACAGCGAAGGCAATCTTAATGCGACCATCGAAAATTACTATCATGCCCTTGTGGGGTCCGTCGGCACTACCGGTTCGAGCATCTCGAGCGGGCTGGCAATAAGCGAGGCAATGGTAACCAGGTTGAGTGTCGTACGGGACAGTATTTCGGCTGTCTCGCTTGATGAGGAAATGACGAATCTCATTAAGTATCAAAGTGCCTATGAAGCTGCTTCCAAGCTTATCAGCACTGCAGATGAAATGCTTGAGACCTTGCTCGATATTAAGTAAGCCTCTCGACATAAAACCGCGAGGCCATTTTGAGGCTTTTCTCAACAAAAAGGTGTGATCATGAGAGTGGCAAACAGTACCATTTATGACGTGATAAAATACAATCTGGGCAATATCAGTGAAGAATTAAACCATGCCAATAAAGTAGTATCTACAGGCAAGCGTATCTCAGAGCCTTCCGATGATCCTGTCGGGCTTACCCAGGTGCTGAACATTAAATCGGCCCTTTCGAACTTTGAGCAATTGGGTAGAAATATGGATATGGGAAAATCGTGGCTTATCGCTTCTGAAAGTGCCGCGACCAATGTGCAGGATCTTGTTTCCGATGCCAAGGCCCTGTGTGTGCAGATGGCGTCCTCCAACACGGGGGCCGCGCAGAGGATCTCCGCATCTGAAAACGTTCGGAATATGCTGGAAGAGGTGATCTCTTTGGCAAACACGGAGTTGAACGGGCGCTATATCTTTTCAGGTTCCAAGACGGATGCCACCCCCTTTGATCAGGACGGCACTTATAACGGGGACGGCAATCCGTTTGAAATAAGGATAGGAAGGGATTCTTCAGTAGAAGTGGGAAGCGACGGTGAAGCGGTTTTCGGATCCGTTATCAGCACATTAAGTGATCTGAAAGATGCTCTGGCCTCCGATGATGTCGATGGGATTCAGACTGCCATGGACAACCTGGATGCCGACTTCGATCATATTTCAAAGAAGATATCTGATGTCGGCTCCAAGATGGTCCGAATGGAAATCAAGGAGGCTATTTTTCAGGATTTGAAAATCAACAATACTGAGAGACTTTCGAAGATTGAGGATGCCGATTTAGCCGAGGCAATCATTGATCTGGAAGAAAAAAAGCTTGCCTACCAGGCCGCTCTTTCCTCTTCGGCTAATGTTATGCAGTTAAGCCTGGTTGATTATTTGTAGATAACAAGAGGCCTTCGGTATTTGAGGTTTTGGCTTGTAAGTAACCCACTGTAATTTAAAATTATTCTGAAGCTGCCAGGACCCGGCCATGCTTATACTAACAAGGAAGTTGGGTGAAAGAATTACTATTAGTGATGATATCGTTATTACTTTGCTTGAAATAAGAGGAGCACATGTCAAGCTGGGGGTCGAGGCACCCAAAAATGTTATTATTCACCGCCAGGAGGTATACGAAAGGATCAGGGGCGAAAACATGGAATCATCCAACGTAAGTGAGTCAGACCTTGCAAGAGCGGTGTCCCTTTTCAGCGTAAGTACTTCAAAGAGGAGTCGGAATTGAAGATCGAAACCACCAGATTCGGGACCGTCAGCCTGGAAGAGGAAAAGATCCTGGGTATGCCTTTCGGTATGCTGGGATTTCCGGACAAAAACCGTTTTGTCATACTTCAACATAAAGAGGGATCCCCATTTTACTGGTACCAGTCGGTTGACGATCCCGCACTTGCCTTTGTAATTACAAGCCCCCTTCTTTTCATGCCTGATTATGAGGTGGATACTAAGAATGTTTTAATGGAAATGCCCTGGGATAAAATCGGTGATGCCTTGGAGTTTTATGTTGTTGTTAATATTCCGAAAGGGTTACCCGAAAAGATGACTGCAAACCTTATCGGTCCCATTCTGATAAATAACAAGACCCGCCAGGCCGTGCAGATTGTTATGCCTGACAGCCCTTACACACATAACCACCCTCTGATAATACAAGATTAAATAGAAGCTTGAAATGAAAACAGTCCAAAATATCCCCTGCGATTCTTCGCGCCTATCAAGCCGGCTGAAAAGCTCCACCGATTCAGGTTTTTCCGAGAAACTGAAGGCCCGGGATATGCTATCCATGTCCGAGTTTCAGTCCTGTTTATCCGAAGGCGGGTCCGGAGCCGAATTCGTTTGCATAGGCAGCATTTCCCACGAAAAGCCCACCGTGTCACATCTTCTGATCAGGCATCCCCGATATGGGAAAAAATGCTGGAAAATTATCAATTCCGAGCTCAATCATAATAAAAATTATCGTGAACTTCCGGTCGGTAGACGCATATATCTTGATCCTAAGACACTTGAGCTTACCTGGGAGGACCGGTCCTTTAAATCGTCGGTTTCCATGCCTGATGAGAGGCCTGGCCCTGATTCCAAAGACTCGGGCCGGAAAGCCGCTTTATCAAGTTCCCAAACCCCTTACGCGTTGTCGGAAAACCCCTGTTTTGACCCAAAAGATCTGTCGAAGGTATTAAAAGACTACATCGGAACATCCTATAATAAGCTTGACTGCTTTGAGCTGGTAGTGCAGGGCCTGGGGGGTATGGGAATATGCTATGGAGGCAAAGAGGGTATTCAGAATCAGCTTATCAAAAAGGCATTGGACCGAAGACTGCCGATAAATTCATATTTGACAGGTGAGGGGTTGATCGAAAACTTCTCGACACAGGTTTACGGCAAGACATTTTCCGATGTGAGCCGTCCGGAAGAGAAGGCCGGACAGGTGCTGTCGGAAATTGAATCGAGTCTTGAACAGGGGCTGATAGTTTCCTTTTCAACGGCCGCGCGGGGGCATATCGGGGTTGTCTCCAGTCATGGCAGCACATGGACTTTTCTCAATTCCGGTGTTATCGATAATAGTGTTGAGGCTTCTTCAAAAATGAAAGGGGTGGGAGAAGAAGATCTGAAAGCGGAAATTGCCAACTGGTTTCGTTTGGCCGGAAGGCAGGGCCCTTTGAGGATTACTATCGGACGGTTGAACAATGAGAAGCTGCGTCCTTTCATGAAAACTCCTTCATTTCATGTATCGGTTTGATAATATGGATTATCTCCCGGTTGGCCTGCACAGGGCTGCACCAGGATTCCCTCTTCAGTTCAGCAGGTGCAAACCCACAGGCTTCAAGATTCAAATTTGACAATGCGTCAATTTTTTGGCGGTTGCCCGGTCACATCCAGGTACAGCCTGATGTATAATAGGGGCGGAATTTTTCAAAAATGAATCGTACTAAAGAGGGATTTGTTGAACCGCTGTGTCTAGTAGACGATACATCTGAATCCGAGTATGTTGGAACATGATTCAGGTTCCAGTTTAACACGGCCGGACAAACATGGGTTGTCTTTTGAGATCCAACTTCCACCCTTGGCAATATAATATGTCGGCCCGGTTTTTACTGGAGAAGGCGGGCCTGATATATCCTTGGTCCATTCCAGGACATTACCTAAGGTATCAACGATCCCGAAATCATTTTCAAATTCGATGTATCTGTCCACAGGCGTTGTATCGCCCACGTAACTTTCCTCTGTGTTACAGCCGTTATGACGCCAGCTGTTTCCCCACGGGAAAGAATAACCGCTTCCAGTCCTGGCAGAGGCCTCCCATTCATCTTCAGTCGGCAATCTTTTACCGGTCCAGGCTGCAAAGGCCATGGCGTCTTCAATACTTATCTGAACCACAGGATGTTTCCTTTTGTTGTTTAACGTGCTTCCTGGCCCTAACGGTTGATACCAGCATGCCCCTTCCACTGTTTTGTTGATGAGGGAAGAATTCCAGACGGATTTCTCCATGCCTGTTCTTTCATCTACCGTGTTCCGGCAACGTCCGTAATAGACCGTCCCGTATCCAAGTTTTTCGGCGGTGGTTCTGTACCCGGTCTTATCAATAAATACTTCAAAAAGCGTATTGGTAACAGGAAATTTGCTCATATAAAAGGGTGATAAGGGTACCGTCAGCTCACCTCTTTCATCCTTTCGGGGTTGTTTGTTACCTATATAATAGTTTCCTCCCGGAATAAGCTTATGTTGATTGTAGAATTTATCCATTGCAGCAAGGGAATCGTTAAATTCTTCAGCCAGAAGTCTGGCCTTCCGTATTTCATCCCCTCCTTCATGCCTGTCCTCAGCAGAAATACCTTCAATGTCTTCTATGAGCTCATGTCCAGGCAGCTCATTAATTTCAACAACTTCCGGTTCTTCATCCTCCTCCACCTCTTCGAGTATCTCCTCGTCGTCTGCCTCCTCAAGGTCCTCATCCGCGTCTATCAGATCGAGCTCTTCTTCAAGATCGCAACTTTCAAGGGGTTCATCTGTTTTGGTATCCTCCGGCTCTTCCGCCATGTCCGCTTCAACCGGCCCGGCGGTTTGCCCGGTCTCCTCAAGGCCTCCTGAACAGATTCCCCGCTTTTCTGCCGCGCCTTCGGATAAGCCGGTATCAGGGGTTCCAGCATAATAAGAAGGCCCCCCCCCAGATGCTTCAGCAGATGAAGCGGGGTCAGGCTCGGAAGGTCCGGAACCGTCCGCCCCAACCTTTTCGGACAAGCCATGGATTAGATCCCTTAGTTTATCTAATTTTCTTGAACCTTCGGAATCATCAATATCTGAAAAGGCCTCCGGTTTTGAAAGCATTCGATCAACCAGATCCAGCGCCCGGGTTATCTCTCCTAAATTAACAGGCCCGCCCGTTTTTCCGCCGGCTATAAAGGCCTTTAATGCCTTGTCCTTGGCCTCATCGGACATGACAAAAATATAGGAAGCTCCGAGAGTTACCCCTTCAGGGTTTTCTCCCTCCCCGTAGAGCTTCTCCAGATCGGCATTAACGGAAGATCTGATACTACTCAGATTCTTCCGTCTGTTTTTTATGATCGAAGGAGAGGTTGCCTTATCCCACAACGACCTTATCAATTTGTCCGGATCAATTCCCTTGAGGGACTCAATAGAGTTTTCATTCTCATAGAATCCCCTTATGACGTTAATAAGTCTGTATTTCAAGGTAGTTTTATTTTGATAATTAAGCTCGGATATGGCCTGATCAATGCCTTTGACGGTTATTACGGGAGCCACATGGTTCTCCTTTTTTTTGAGTTACCTCAGGAGAATGCAAAACCCATTCCACATATCAGGCCTGAAATAAACGCGGGTCTATTGTAGCGATAGGAGTGGTACGGGTTTTGCAATCCATTGTTGAATTGGCAGGATGATTAAGGCACATCTTGCCGGGGCCGGCTCGAGAATTGATTAAAGGAGTATTCAAATGAAAATTACAGATTCGGAAATTATCAGGAGTGGTGAACAGGACTTGATTGATGCAATAACCGGTGATCTGGACTGGGGTGCGATAGAAAATATTTTCCGGAGAAACCATAAACTGGAAATTGGAGAAGATGTCGAATATAAAACCGGAGATATAGTTGTTCATAATAATCAGGTAGCATACAGACTGGAATTTGATGTAAAAGTCAACCTTTCCGTCCTGCTTGACAGGGACGGGAACTATGTCTCTGTGACAGGTTGGGGTGATGTACACAAAACAAATGAAAAAGATGAAAACGGGGCGTTGGAAGAGCCTGAAGAACAATTTCCCTCCGGTTACAGTACGGAATCGGAGCATGATTATGAAAAGACGCTTGATGAAATCGAGCGGCCTGATCATCCGGTAAATTAAGACTTGATTAAGCCGGAGGCATCTTCCGTGGATAAACAGAAACAGAAAACAATTTCCCGGGCGGCATCTTAGGCAGGAGACATGAGGGCTGAGCAGTACGATTAAAGATAGCCCAGCACGTTTTCAGCCTTACTGTATGGCTTGATCTCCCCCATGATTTTTTTAAGTTTGTCAATATAGATTATGCAGGACGAGACTGTGAAAATGGATGACCCTACGGCACGTGAAATCAGGAGTCTGTTAGATAAGATCCTGAAACGGAATATTGAAGGTTTTATTGGAACCACTTTCGGGATCGGGGCATTGCCTCTAAATTGGGCAACCATATCATGCCTTATCCTGCTTGCAGAGCGCGAAAATGAGATAGACAGTTTTGGCCTGGACCCATCTGAGCGTTATACGCAGGATACATTCCTTGATGAATTGAGAGAAATCGGTATCGAATCGGATGCGGAACCGAAAAAGGCGCTTCAGGAGATGACTCAAAAGGGATATCTTAATGTAGATAACAAGGGAAGGTTTTGCGCGGAAAAACAGACCATCAGTATGACCCATCTCATTGACCGCATATTTCCCGGAATGCCCGGGATGAATCTTGTCGCCTATTTTATCCAAACCATGGATGAGGTTCAATCCGGTCGAAAAGACGTGAAAGATGCGGCCGGTCAATTTGACCAGACGCTGAAAATTCATGGCACTACTTTGAAAAAGAGGAATGCCGGCCCGGTAACCAAGAAGACACTTAAGCCGTCTGTTGAGCAGATAGCCGCATTTAAGAAAGGAGAGTCGCGTGCGGTTGTTTGTTCGCAACCAAAACTTTTTTCTGATGGCCGTTCAGGCACTAAGGAAATCAGGGAGGTCAGTTTTGGAATAGCTCTATCCGGGCAGGATAAGTCGCAGGAAAATTGCCCGGAAATCTTTGAAGAAAGTAAGGCCCAAAAACCGGATATGAAGGGAGTCGAACAAAGAGAGACTCCAGGCGGACAGACAGAAATCAAAGGTGCTCACACAGCCGAGATGTCTTCAGAGACCCTGCAGAACATACCTTTAGAGGCTGGCCCTGAATCGTTGAATTCAGCAGACGAAGAGGCCGCTACAGATATTACATCGGAAGCCGCCCATTCAGGTTGTAAAGACGACTTAATGCCTTCTGAGCTGGAGGCGCAAGAGGAAGCTTTTTTTAAAGATTCAGGGGCCGAATTAGAACGGATCAAAACTGTTATGCCTGGAGAGACATTGCCGCGTCCGGAAACCAGATCCGGGACAGAAAATATTCCAAACGAGCATGTCCAGGATTCCGATGATATCATAGAAAAACGCATTGCCGCCTTTGAGGAAGATCTGGCTATGCAATGTCCCCTATGCAGGTCAGCAAAGATCCAAATAAATGAAACCGCCATGGGTAAGGTCTATTACAAATGTCCCAACAAAAAATGTAATTTTGTAAGCTGGGGCAAACCATATCATCTGGCCTGCCCGCTATGCAATAATCCGTTTTTGATTGAAATTTCCGACAAAAATGGAGCAAAAATTATTAAATGCCCGAGGGCAACATGCCGCTATCAGCAGAAATCCCCCGGGCTGATTACGAAAGAATGTCGTGAAAAAGCCGGGATACCTTCTAAAGAAACAACTAATAATAGCGAAAGTTTCCGGAAGCCGCGAAGGAGGGTAGTCAGAAGAAAAGTGGTTCGAAAAAAAAGATAGTCGGGCCGGGTTCTCGGAAAGGAGTGAAATGCGAGGGATCCTTGATTGGATTAAAATGTATGGCTAAAATTATCAGAATGTTTTACGCAGGCTGTATCTTGAATTTCCCGCATATCAGAATCGCAGGCGAGATCGGTTTTTTCCCCCGGTTTAATTTGAAGAAAAACATGGAGTTTCCCGACAAGGATATCCGGTCAGTGCCCACGTTTTTAATCTTCGGGGCGCTACAGAACATATTTTTCAACGAAAATCCATGCTGTTTTTAGGCTATTGGAGGCTTTTTCGATGGCAAAAAGGCCAACCTATGAAAAATTGGAACAAAGAATCAGGGAGTTGGAGAAGAAAAATTTTGAGATCAAGCAGGAAGAAGAGTTGCTGCGCGAAGGCGTAGAGCGTTTGAAAACCATCCTGAATTTCATACAAGCAGGAATTGTGATTATTGACACGAAAACTCACAAGATCTTTGATGTCAATTTTGCCGCCGCTCAAGTCATAGGAGTTCCAAAAGAGAAGATTGTCGGGCGCCTGTGTCATAATCTTATGTGCTCTGCCATAAATGGAGCATGCCCGATTACGGATCTCGGGGGAAAAATAGAGAACTCGGAGAGCTTGATTTTCAGGTCCGATGGCGGGAAGATCCCTATTATAAAAACCTGTACTCCCATAGACCTGAGGGGCAGGGAATACCTGCTGCTTACCTTTATTGACATCAGTGATAAGAAGAAACTTGAAGCCCAGCTCATCCAGGCCCAGAAGATGGAAGCAATAGGTACTCTCGCAGGAGGCATTGCCCATGATTTTAATAACCTTCTTATGGGGATACAGGGATATGCTTCTTTGATGCTTATGGATATCGACTCAACTCATCCCCATTATGAAAGGCTAACAGGGATAGAGGAGCAGGTTCAAAGAGGCGCTGAACTGACAAGACACCTGCTGGGCTTTGCAAGGGGAGGGAAATTCGAGGATGTCTCCACTGATCTCAATAAGCTCATAAGAAAGACTTCCGGAATGTTCGGTCGCACAAAGAAGGAGATCGAGATTCATAGAAGGTATCAGAAAGATATATATTCGGTGGATTCGGACCAGGGGCAGATTGAGCAGGTTCTGTTAAATCTTTATGTCAATGCCTGGCAGGCAATGCCAGGCGGGGGAAAGTTATACCTTCAGACGGAAAATGTCTTCATTGATGAAAATCATTCAAGGCCCTATAAAATAAGGCCTGGGAGATATGTGAAGATTTCCGTTAAAGACACAGGCGTCGGTATGGACGAGACAACCCGGCAGAGGGTCTTTGAGCCGTTCTTCAGTACAAAAGAAATGGGCAGAGGAACCGGTCTGGGATTGGCGTCCGTGTATGGCATCATTAAAAATCATGGCGGATTTATTGATGTCTACAGTGAAAAAGGCGAAGGAACAACCTTTGATCTCTTTTTGCCGGCTTCGGAAAATGGAGTAGTAGAGGGGGGCGATTCAGATGAAAAATTTCTGGAGGGTTCCGAGACTATCCTCCTGGTAGATGATGAAGATATGATTATTAACGTGGGCGAGCAGTTTTTGAAAAAGATGGGTTATACGGTCTTAATAGCCAAAAACGGGAAAGATGCCGTTGAGATATGTGAAAAGGGTCGTGATAAAATTGATATAGTCATTCTGGATATGATAATGCCGGACATGGGCGGCGGGGAGACCTATGACAGGATAAAGGAGGTCAGTCCCGGGATGAAGGTCCTGCTTTCAAGTGGGTACAGCCTCGATGGTCAGGTTACCGAGATTTTGGTGCGAGGCTGTAACGGTTTTATCCAGAAACCTTTTGATATAAAACAGTTGTCTCAAAGTATAAGGGAGGTCTTGGATGGAAAATAGGCGATTTTCAGTTCCTCCCTGTTTTGGAGCGATATTGTACCAAAGCCGTCCTTGCCTGTTAAATTACCGAAATGATCCGCTGAATTTCCAGCTGTGCAGTGAGTACCGGGAAATATCACATTGATAGATTGCCATAAATGCGAACACTATTATGTTACCTGGGACAGGCATTTTCCTCATGGTTGTAAGGCTATGAGTTTTAAATCCAAACAGCTGCCTTCGGTAAAAGTATTTGTCAGCTCTAATCGAGAATGCCTTTTTTATCAGGTCAAAAATTTGACATGTCGTCAAACTCAGGGCCGCTCCCGCCATAATAAAAATCAGGACTTCCGGAAAAAGCAGGTTTAACCGGCGTCCATCCGGAAAATAAATTATCCCGACGATGATCAATGGCTTATCAATCTCAGTTTCTGTGTTTAAGCTCAATGTAAAGAGGATTTAACCGGTTTCAGCTTCAACAGGGCTTGCATCCGCCTCCGGCGGATCAAATAGCGCCTGTGTCGGTTAACCGGCACCGGTTTTTTTGTGTATTTGGCATGGTTTCTGCTTTAACTGGCGGGTATTGAAATGTTTTCCCGAAACTTGAACCTGACTTTTTAATCTGTAAATGCCTGCGCAGAATGTAAGGGTACCCTGGGAGGAAACGTGCAATGGAAGATCTGAGGCCGGAACTGGACCGGATAAAGAAAGAATATCTGGAGGCGGAAACGGTCTGCTCGGATGAAAAGGCGTGTCTTCTGAAAGTTGCCAACATCTTCGGCATGGTTGTGGGCATGCATGCGGAATTTGCAGAAGAACAGCAAACCATAGAAGAGATGCTCAACTCGGGGGATGTGCTGCCTCTGGATCGGATTAGGGAGGAGCTAGGCAGGTTGCGTAGTAGGATATTTACAGAAGAAACCAAGGCAGGGCTTTATAAAAGCGAAACCGAAAAGAAAAATGAAATAGATGAGCGAATGTTCAAGGCCTGTAGGAACATCAAGAGAATTATGCTGCCGTTTCTTGATGGTTTCTACCCCATGACAAAGGAATTAAAAGAAAAGGCCGATCAAATAAAAATCAAGTGTCACCCCGGTATGGCGGAACATGAACTGGATGAACATACGGCTTCATTTCTCGCCTTTGTTAAGGGACTGAAGAAAAGGGTCTCGGAAGATTTAGGATATGTCAACAAGAGCTTTCTCATGCTTTTGAAGCATGTAAAGGAACTGGAGAAAATGCTGACGAGTGAGTTCGGGGAAAATGACAGTTTAAAAGAAATGGAGCATTTTGAGATAAAGATCAGCGAGGAGATGGGTTCCATTGTAAACTCGTTTGATATTCATGCCAGAATCAGCGAAATAAGGAGTACGGTAGTAGGAAAGTTAAGTAATATAAAACGACTGGTTGCCAAAAGAAAAAAGGAGGAAGTAAAAAGATCGGACCGGGCTAAGGAAGGCCTTGATAAACTCAAGAAACAGATCGTGAATGCGGAAAGACACGCCCGTAAAATGTCAAAAAAAGCGGAACATTTTCGAAAAGCCGCCAAAAAGGACGGCCTCACGGGCCTGCACAACCGCAGTGCCTTTGATGAAAGGCTAAGGGATGGGCTTGAGCTTTTTAACAGTGGGGGAGGCTCTTTTTTGATCGTACTTTTCGACGTGGATAATTTTAAGGCCATCAATGACATGTTCGGTCACGTGGCAGGAGATAAGGTCTTGAAGATAGTTGCCCGGACATTAACGGAAAGCTTCCGAAAAGATGATTTCATAGCGCGTTACGGCGGTGATGAATTCGTTGTCATCCTGGAGGGTTTGAGTGAAGAGATGGCCTATGAAAGAACAGAAAAATTCACGAAAAATTTCAGTGAAAAGCGGTTTACTTCGGCCATGGCGGGTAAGGATATAAAGATCAACATAAGTGCGGGAATCGCCTTGGCTGATGCAGGAGAGGGCCCTGATCAACTCATCCGCCGTGCGGATCTGGCCATGTACGACTCGAAAAAAAACGCCCGGCAACCTGACATATCAGGTTAATTCGGGATTCGGCCCTGATTGCCCTAATGCAGGCGAAATTTGGTTTTTATAGGGACCCGGTCATTTGTCCCGTGATTTTTTCAACATATTCGCAAACCTTGCGTTTGATACTGCTGACTTCTTCTTCCTGAAGGCCCAGGAATTCCAAAGTCCTTTCCTGAACCTGACATCGCATGCTGTCCACACCTGCTCCCATGTCGCTTTGTACAGCCAGAAAATCCGCCATATGAACTATATGGGCCAGATCATTATCCTGTGACATGGAAGGATTATGATGGTATCTTACGGCGGAAGTTAGAATTTCAGGGATACCCCAATTATTACATGCTTCATACCCGATTTCAGAATGATCCAACCCCAGGAGCTGTTGTTCCACTTCGCATAGCGTCTTTTTGTGATCCATCTTCAACCGGTCAAATTCTTCCCTCCTTTTAAGGACATGATCATCAAGCATGATTTTACCTGCGTCATGTATGAGTCCGGCCATAAAGGCGATATTAACCAGCTCAGGTCCTTTTATGTTGGCTATAAGCCTTGAGCCGATGCCCACGGCCAAAGAGTGCCGCCATATGTCTTCCGATTTTGCCCCGTATCCCTTCAGTTCTTTGCTCAAAAGATTGGAAGTGCCTGCCATCATGACGATTTCGCCCAATGTTTTGCCGCCGAGCAAGACGGAGGCATGTCCTATTGATGTTACCTTCCCTGCCAGACCGAAGTACGATGAGTTGGCCATTTTCAGTATCCTGACTGATATGGCCGGATCGGTTGCGATTACGCTCGCAAGCTCTTTGATGCTTGAATCGGGATCAGACATGATCTCCTGGGCCTTCAGGACGACCTGAGGCATGGGAGGCAAGACACCCATCAATCCGCTTATAATCTTCTTTTTTAGGGCCTTACCCTCCTGCTCAAGGTCTGATCGGGGATTCGGATTCAACGCTTCTTCAGCCCCGTTATCTTTTGATTTCGGGGACGCTCCCGAGAAGGTTTCTGCGACGGATTTCGATCGAAGGTCAAGCTTGATGGTTCCCTTGCAGTGCTTACAGGGAAAACTGACCTTCCTGTTGAGCGGAAGTTTTGCGCGGTGGATATTATAAAAATGCCCGCAATTGGGACATGCGATCTTTATACTGCCTTCTCTTTTTTCATTAATGTTATTTTCCACTACTGCCACGGGATCACCCTCGTATACAATTTTTATATCGGGCAAAGGCACATCTTGTGTTTTTGCCCGCATAGCTTGCGGTAACTCCTTTATGCTTGTGGAATAATACTTTCAGTTAAATTCCCGGTTCCTGCGTTTTGATTCACGGCTTCGCCTTTTTCCCCCTATAATCGGCCTTATCCTGCCCCCTCTATTTCACGCTGAAGAAGGTGCTTCCAGAAGGCGAGGAGCCAGCCTGTAAAAAACCCCATACGATTAAGTTATCGCCAAACAAGTTAAAAAACTTGAGCCGGAAAATGAAATTTTCCGGTTTTGAACCTTTTAATTCTCTGCTACTTGAGCCGACGAGAACAAACGTTGGTTATCCCAACGCGTCCTTGGCCTTTTGATCCTTTGAGAAAGTAATAGAGTTACAAAAGGAATGGTAACGGTGGATCTTTTTAAGTGGTCGGGGCGAGAGGATTTGAACCTCCGACACCCTGCTCCCAAAGCAGGTGCGCTACCAGACTGCGCCACGCCCCGTCATGATAGGAAAGTGTACCATATATTAGCTTGCAGTGTAAAATCAAGCCTATTTTGACCTTTCTAAGGGCTTGACCGTAAATCGCATTTGACCTATAATCAGCACCCTTATAAATGAGGCATGGGTTTTTATGGCTGTGCCCGTTTTTTGAGGTTAATGTCGATGCAGGAGGCCTTAAGTGGATCTAGCAAGAAAAATAAGCATTGGAATCGTAATGATAATACCCTCTTTTGTTTTCAGCGCGATGTTCTGGGCATGGTTTGAATCATGGTTTGCGGTGCTTATCATGCTGCTGATAATGGCTGGGCTCTATTATACAATCATCACCGGCAGGGCGGAACCGGTCTTCCGTCAGATTGTGGGCAGGGCTGTTTCAGATTTTTCAAGCCTCCCGGGCAGGCGCGGCAACAGGGCCTGAGTGTAAAGGCCTGCATAGGATAGAAACGAAAAAGGGGATCAACCCAGAGGGTTGATCCCCTTTTCATTGCTTTCGGGGGGTGATTGCCCTGCTATGCTATTCCGAGGCTGAACTTGAGTGATTTAAGGGTATTTTTCATGAGCATCGTAATGGTCATGGGACCCACACCGCCCGGAACCGGAGTAATGTAGCCTGCTATCTCCTTTGCCGCGTCAAAGTCGACGTCTCCCCTTAAGATGGCAATCTTTTTGCCTGTTTTTTCACTGATCTTCTCACCGACCCTGTTTACTCCCACATCTATCACGCAGGCCCCCGGTTTTATCCATTCGGGCTTTACCAAGCCCGGCACACCGGCTGCCACGATCAGGATGTCGGCCCTTTTGCAGTGAAATGCCATGTCCTTGGTACGGGTGTGAACGATGGTTACAGTTGAATTTGCGCCGTCAGCCTTCTGGAGCATTATATTCGCGATAGGCTTTCCCACTATGTTGGACCGGCCTACTACCACCACTTCGGCACCGTTTGTCTCGACACCGGCGCGGACTATCATTTCCTGGATACCTGCGGGTGTGCAGGGGGGGAATTTTACCTCGGATCCCCCTATCATGAGTCGGCCGACATTTACCGGATGAAACCCGTCCACATCCTTATCAGGATCTATGGCGTTCAGGATCTTTTTTTCATCGATATGTTTCGGAATGGGAAGTTGAACGAGTATGCCGTTGATGGAGTCGTCATTATTATACTTGTCGATGAGCGCGAGCAGGGCCTCCTCGGTAATGGTGTCAGGCTGGTTATCCTGGATTTCTTTGAACCCCAGACGGTTGGCTGTCTTGATCTTAAGCGTTACATATGAAATAGAGGCTGGGTTTTCTCCCACAAGGATCGTCACAAGGCCCGGCACCACCCCATGCTTTTCCTTGATATCTTTTACCTCCTGTTCGATTTCATTAAGGATTTCCTCACGAATTTCAGTGCCTTTTATAAGTTTTGCTGTCATTTTGCATCTCCTTTCATGAAATTTATGCTAATAGATTCCAGAGCAGCCGAAATTAAAATAACGATTCCATGGAGGTCTTCATTACCATAGTTCCGATTTTATATCAAAGCCTTATTTTGAACGGAAAGAAGCATCAATTTCAACGATCATCAGGACAATAGATTCGGGCATTCAACCCAACGGGTAATCCCTTTTTTTCAGATTCATGCCTAAGCAACAGGCAGTCAGGTACCACGAAAAACAGACACTCAGGCTGAAGAAAGATTAATGGGCCGAGGATTCCATTACTTTTACTTTATTCATTTCAGGCCGAATAAATTTCGGTCCTTACGGTCTAGGTCATTTACCGGGACTTTTCCTCGTCCATAAGTTTTTTATGAACCTGATCAGAATGAACAGGAAAAGGATAAAGGTTGCAACCGCCAGTATCGAAAGGTTGTAGCGAACCATTAACCCGGCTGTTTCTTCCTTTATTATATCCCAGTTATTTCCCAGGGAATAACCGAGGTAAATCCAGATCAGGTTCCATATGGATGCGCTCAACAGGGCAAGTAAGAGGGAGGCGAACCCATTAAGCCCTGAAAAACCGCCTGATATGGATATTACCGATCTTATCCCCGGTAAAAATCTGTTGAGCAGTATAAGTAGGTACCCGAATTTTTTGAACCACTCCTCCGCCCTTGTTATGTCACTTGCCTTGAAAATCCAGAAATCTCTTTCAATGAAAAATCGTCTGCCTATGATTCTGCCCAACCAGAAAAGGGTCATGAAGCCCGCAATGCTTCCCAGGGTTGTGGAAAGATACACCCCTGTAAAGCTGAGCCTTTTTGTCCCTACCAGAAAAGCCCCGAAGGCGGTAATAGTATCTCCGGGAACGGGTGGAAACACGTTTTCCACAAAGGCGCTTACCCCCAAAAAGATATAAATCAGGGGCTCCGGAAGGGTATTGATTAAATGAAGGAGATTATCAATCGCATTCATCTGTTATCCAGGGAACCGGTTGTTTGCAGTTCAGACTGCAAAGGGCGATATAAACAGGCTAACTCATCCTTTTTGGTAAAATTATCAAGGTTCCATTTGAAAACGCAAGGAGTCTTTTTACCTTGACTCGACAGGGCTCTTTTGCTAACAGGTCCAAAGTAGCTTGAAATACTCTGATACCCCCGGCCATGTGCGGATCAATTTGCAATTTAGATGCACATAGGCCTTTTGGGGGCAATTAATATCTGCGGGGAAAAAATGGCAAAAAAGGTATCCAGGAAAGAGCTTCTCAAATCGCCTGACGAGTTTATCACACTGTCCGAGCGTATTGTAAATTTCGCAAAAGAGAATCAGCGCCTTCTCCAGCTTTGCGGTCTGGTGATAGCGGCTGTTTTTGTCCTATATCTGGCGGTAAATGGATACTTCAGTCATATCAACAACAAAGGTCAGCATCTCTATAACCAGGCCTATAATGCCCTTTCTCAGGAATTTGATCCTGGTGCGGAAAGCAAGAGCCTTGAAAATGCGGAAAAATTCTTTACCCGGGTCATCGATGAATACGGTATGTCAAAGGCTGCGAGGCTTGCCCTTCCCCAGCTTGCGTATATAAAATTCAGAAACGGAAAATACGACGAGGCGATAGGACTTTATAAGAAATTTATGAAGAAGGCTTCAGGGCACAGGGAATACGAAGCCATGACCTCTATTGCCATTGCCGCCTGCTATGAATCGAAAAACGACATTGATGAGGCCATAGGTGTAATTGAAGGCGTATCATCAGATCAGGAGGGTCCTTTCAGGGAGATCGCAATGTTCAACCTGAGCCGCCTGTATAGGCTTGGTAACAGTCCTGAAAAGGAGAAAGAGGCCCTCAAGCAGTTTATTGAAGAATTCAGCGGTTCACCTTTTGCCCAAATGGCAAAGGCCCGTCTATAAAAGATTCTCCGGTTCAGTCCGGGTGATTCTTTTGCCAGGTCCTTAATGAGGCCCTTGTCTCTATAAGGTTTCCCCGGGTAATCTCACGATTAATTGTGATTGCTTGAGGATTGGCCCCTTTTCTCCGGCCGGACTCGAGAAAACCTCACTTTTTGTCTTAATAAGACAGAATATCTCATTTTATTTCTTTATAAGAAACCAGGCATAGCAGGCTGTTGCCTTGCAGGGCTGAATCGATACTCGATCCTCCGGCCCGGGATTCTTTGTTAATTACTCCATTTTTCATTCAAGTGAATGATCCTTTTGAAAAAAGAGCGGTCATTTGTCTTGACACGGAATTGCTTCTCTTTTATAGTTATTTTATAGCTAAAATATAGCTTCATACAGGAGGGGGCCATGGTCATAACCGAGATTTTGGCAAGAAATGCCAGGATGTATGGAGAGGAAATCGCCCTTATCGAGAGAGACCCGCTAAACGGGAAAAGGGTTGAGATTACCTGGAATGATTTTGACTGTATGGCTAACAGGGTGGCGGATGCGCTGCTCAAGAAAGGCATCAGGAAGGGTGACAAGGTTATTCATCTTATGATGAACTGCCTTGAGTGGCTTCCGACATACTTCGGAATACTGAAAACCGGTGCCTGGGCCGTACCCCTTAACTTTCGATTCACCTCCGGGGACATTCGTTACTGCGCGGAGATTGCGGAAGCCAAGGCAATGATTTTCAGTCAGGAGTTTATCGGCAGAATTAATGAGATAAAGGATGACCTTGATACGATAAAAGACTTTATATATCTTGGAGAAGAGGACCTTAAGCCGGAATATGCTCAAATCTTTGATGCCTTTATCGATGATTGTTCCGAAGAGGCCCCGGCCATTGAAATAGAGCTTTTTGATGAGGCCGGCCTCTATTTCACCTCAGGAACCACAGGAACTCCTAAGCCGATTCTTCTGACCCACAGAAATCTGGAATTCGCCTGCTATATCGAAAACAGACACCACAACCAGACCCATGAGGATAACTTCGTATGCATTCCTCCTCTCTACCACACGGGCGCCAAGATGCACTGGTTCGGGAACTTTATCGTGGGGGCCAGGGCGGTAATACTAAAGGGGGTCAAGCCGAAATGGATACTGGAGGCAATTTCGGAAGAAAAGGCTACGATCGTATGGCTGCTGGTGCCATGGGCTCAGGATATACTGGTGGCTATTGAAAACGGGGAAGTAAATCTTGACGATTACGCGCTCGATCAGTGGAGACTTATGCACATAGGGGCCCAGCCGGTCCCGCCCAGCCTTGTAAAGAACTGGATGAAGGTCTTTCCCGGTCATGACTATGACACTAACTACGGGTTGAGTGAAACAACCGGACCGGGCTGCGTTCATCTGGGAATGGAAAACCTCAACAAGGTGGGCGCCATCGGAGTTCCCGGTTTTGACTGGGAGTACAGGATCGTTGACAATGACAGGAAGGATGTGGCAAGGGGCGGATCAGGCGAGCTTATGGTAAAGGGTCCGGGGACAATGAAGGAATATTATAAGAACCCAGAGGCGACAAAAGACACGATTGTCGACGGATGGCTTCTCACCGGGGACATTGCCAGGGCGGACGAGGATGGATTCATATGGCTGGTTGACAGAAAAAAGGATGTCATAATATCGGGAGGAGAGAATATATTTCCTGTGGAGATAGAGGACTTCCTGATGTATAATGCCAAGATTCAGGATGCGGCGGTAATCGGAACACCGGATGAGCGGCTTGGTGAGATTGTAACTGCCATTGTGCAGCCAAAGAAGGGCCAGGAGATCTCAGAGGAGGAAATAATTGCATTCTGCGAAGATATCCCCAGGTACAAACGGCCCAGGAAGGTCTATTTCGGGGATATCCCCAGGAATCCCACCGGTAAGATCGAAAAACCCAAGCTTAGAAAGATTTACGGAGGAAGGGCCCAAAGCATTTGACCTGAACGTATCGGCCGGAAGATGCCGTCAAGACTAACCTCATAATAGGGAGAAAGAGATGCATAAGCTTTTGACCGATTCTCCTGGCAAGGAGATGCTCCTTTTAGGTAATGAGGCAATTGCCCGGGGCGCCCTGGAGGCGGGAGTAGCTTTTACCACATGCTATCCCGGAACGCCTTCCTCGGAAATTCCGGAACAGTTTTTCAAAATCAGTCAGGAGACCGATCTTTACTTCGAGTATTCCACCAATGAAAAGGTCGCTATGGAGGTGGGAGCGGCGGCTGCCATTTCCGGTCTCAGGACCATGGTAACCCTGAAGCATGTCGGGCTCAACGTGGCGGCGGATCCCCTTATGACCCTGGCGTACCTGGGGGTCAAGGGCGGCATGGTCATAGTTAACGCGGATGACCCGTTTCTTTTCTCCAGTCAGAACGAGCAGGATAACAGATACTATGCCCGACTCTCATCTCTTCCTATGCTGGAGCCTACCGGCACGCAGGAGATGAAGGACATCACCTGTTCCGCCTTTGAACTTTCGGAATCGCTTGAACTTCCCGTTATAATCCGTACCACCACGAGGCTCAACCACATAAGGGGTTCCGTAACGCTTGGTAAGCTGGGCAAGATGAAGACAAAGGATACCTTTCACAAGAACCCTTTCCATTTTGTTGCCGTTCCCGCCGTGTCCAGAAAACTTCACCAACAGCTCCTTGAAAAATATGACAAGGCGGAAGAATTATCCGAATCGTGGCAGGAAAACAGGATCGAGGGAAAAGGTAGATTCGGAATAGCGGCAAACGGGGTTAGTTATAATTATGTCAGGGATGCCGTAGCAGACCTCGGGATTGCCGATCAGGTAAGTATCCTGAAGATAGGATTTTCCTGGCCTCTTCCCAAAAGACTATGTACCCGGTTTCTTGAAAATGTTGAAAAGGTCCTGGTTGTGGAGGAGCTGGAACCTGTTATGGAAAACGACATACGCGCGATCGCACAGGAGGCGGGAATCAGTATCCCCATAAAAGGTAAAGGCATAGCAGGGCTTTCCCGTCTGTTCGAATATGATCCCGGCATGGTGAGGCGGGCGGTGGCCGAGTATTTTGAAATCGATTACAAGGAGGCCGAACCTCTGGATTTGTCCGATGTCCCGGAACTTCCCGGGAGGCCGCCGAATCTCTGCGCAGGCTGCCCCCACAGGGCCACATTCTACGCGGTAAAGGAGGTCTACGGACCTGATGCGATTAATCCCACGGACATAGGATGCTATACCCTCGGCCTGCTGCCGCCTATTTCAATGGCCGATCTTGTCATATGCATGGGTTCATCGGTTTCCTCCTCATGCGGGTTTTCGAAGGCTACGGATCAGAAGGTTGTTTCCTTTATAGGAGATTCGACATTTTTCCATTCAGGTATAACGGGTCTGATAAACGCGGTTCACAATAACCACAAATTTACTCTCGTCATACTCGATAACGGCACTACCGCCATGACAGGCCACCAACCCCATCCGGGAGTCGATACCGGGCCTATGGATGTGGATCTTACCCGTATTTCGATTGAGGAGCTGGTCAGGGGTTGCGGGGTAAAGGATATCCATATCGTAAAGCCCTTCAAGGTCAACAAGACAATCGAGGCTGTAAGAAAGTCAATGGACTATGACGGACTTTCCGTCATAATCTCTCAGGAGCTTTGCCCTCTTTTTGCCAGGGGTATCGGACAGTTGAAAAGATCGAGGCCCTTCTACGTGAATCATGATAAGTGCAGGAATCACAGGGATTGCATAAACAAGCTGGCATGTCCTGCCATGTATCTGGATGGTGAAAGGGTCGAGATAAACGAGCTTCTCTGCATAGGCTGTTCGGTCTGCGCACAGGTTTGCCCTGAAAACGCGATCCTTCCTTTGAAAAAATAGATGGAGGCTTCTATGAAAACTTGGAGACTGGTATTTATCGGCGTGGGAGGTCAGGGTAATCTTCTTGCATCGCGTCTTTTGGGTGAAGCCTCTCTGTCTTGCGGTATCCCGGCAGTGGTAAGCGAGATCCACGGCATGGCCCAGCGTGGCGGTATAGTGGAATCGGCCGTACTCATGGGAGGTGTAACAAGCCCGATCGTTTCAAGCGGGGAGGCGGATGTCCTTGTAGGCTTTGAGCCTGTCGAGACGGTCAGGTCACTCGGCAAATGCAACAGGGACACGCTTATAATAACAAACACAAGACCTTTGCCTCCGTTTACCGTTTCCGTGGGTCAGGGTAAATATCCACCGGTTGATGAGCTTATGGCTCTTATCAGAAAAAGGACGGACAGGCTGATAATGCTGGATGGAAACCGGCTTGCCGAGGAGGCGGGAAACGCCCTTTCACTTAACATGGTAATGCTCGGAGCTCTGATAGGTTCAGGGGCCGTGCCCATAGAAGCGGGCAGTATGAAAAAGGTGATCTCGGACACCACAAAAAAGGTATTTCTCGAATCAAACCTGAAGGCCTTTGATCTGGGAATGCAGAACGCCTGATTCATGCCGGTCTCTGTTTCAGTATCTTTGGTCCTGAAGGCACCCGGAATCCACCTACACACCCTTGCCGTACATTTCAGATTTTCCGGTAAAGGGCCAGTATGCCTTCCAGGGGACTGAGTTTTTCAATGAGTCTGAGTCCCTTATATCGGGGCATTATCCTGTCCAGGCCGTAAACCATGAATATGGCGCCCCTTTTCGCCTTTTTCAACACGAGCCTGGAGAATTCCTCATGCATGATAAGGTAGGTGTAAAAGAGATCAAAATCGCTCAGATCAAAATCCGCTGAATCGCGGATCGCCATGTGGGTTTGGCTGTCCAGGGCATCTCCCGGAAAAAGGAATATGTTTTCAGGTGGAACCTTGAGTTTATGAGCTTTCAGTGCCTCCTCAAGCTCCTGTTTCAGCGGTTCGTATTCCTCCAGGGTCAATTCGTCCATCTCGATGCCTGCCGAGATTTTAACCAGGTAACTCATAAATACATTGACCCTGCCGTCGGCACATCCCAGGTCGAGAAATGATGATTCCCCCGGTCTCAAAAGCCCCTCATCCATCATAACGGCAATGCAGTTCCCAAGAGTGGCAATGTCGGTGGATCTCCTGAAACCCAAAGGGCCCACATCTCCCACCTTTCTTCCGTCGTAAAAACTTGCGACTTTGTCGAGGGTCTTTTGAGTGGTCCTGTCAGCAGCCGTATCTGTCATGCGAGTAGCCCTGATCCACCAAGATGTCATCTGATGCGTAAAACGTAGTACGCCTCATTTGTTTTTTTCCCTTGCCTTCAAAAGAGCCCCCGCGCCTTCGTTCGTGCGAATCCATGCCGTATAAATTAATGATTACGCTGCGGCGCTGGCACTTTTTCTTCGCTTCGCTCAGTCCCACTGCTCAGCAAGCACCTTCAGCCTCTCATTGAGGTGGAAAAGGATTTCCAGCTCTTCTCCCTCCTTTTCCCTTAAAAGCATAAGGTCCTCTTTTTTTATCGCGCCGGTGATCTTCCCGCATACATGGTTTATGCATATCACGTGGCGGGCCTTTAGGGTGCAGCCGTTTTGCCCCAGAAAATAGCAACTTGAAGGATCAAACCTTTCTTCCGGCAGGTTGACTTGAAGCAGCATATTGACAAGTAGCAGCCATCCGTCATACCTGTTTTCCATGCCTGCCCCACAGCAGGAACCCCCTTCCAATCGATCGCATTTATGACATATCTCAGAAATGCCGATCTGTTCAGACAACTTTTTGGAGACATTTATCGCCTTTTGGAGCCGTTTCAGAAGCAGGCTTGAAGCCTCGTCTTCATAGAACCTAATCCTCAGACGATCAAAGGCATCCCCGGCCCAGGCAATCCTTTGTTTAACGGTTAGAGAAAAGGGACCGGCTTTGCTTTCATTCACCCTTTTTTCTGCCTTTCGTCGCCTTTTTACCGCTTTTTGGGGTGTCTCCTTCTTCGTTTTCTCCGAAATTTTTAAGGCCTTCAGCCAGTTCGTGAAGCTTCATATCGACCAGATAATTTATTGTTCCCTTTATGTAGGTACCGTCCTTCTTTTTCACTCCTGCCTTTTTATCGGTAAGAACTTCAATGCCTTCATCGATTGTTTTTACTGAATAGATATGAAACTTGCCTTTTTTTACGGCCTCGACGACATCCTTTCTCAGCATAAGATCTTTGACGTTGCTGTGCGGAATCATTACTCCCTGCCTTCCCGTGATTCCCGCTTTGATACAGCAGTCGTAAAAGCCTTCTATCTTCTCATTTACTCCGCCTATCGGCTGAACTTCGCCCTTCTGGTTGACCGATCCGGTAACCGCTATGTATTGTTTCAGCGGAACACCTGACAGACTTGAAAGCAGTGCGTAGATCTCCGTTGAAGACGCGCTGTCCCCGTCAATGCCTCCGTAGGACTGTTCAAAGGCGATGCTTGCACTCATGGTAAGAGGT
>Ga0272441_10000251_pt1 | contig 122851 bp, 100 predicted proteins | sample SSMProp6N_FD_193582 | JGI IMG/M metagenome (GOLD analysis project Ga0272441, IMG submission 193582) | Marine sediment archaeal communities from Little Sippewissett salt marsh, Falmouth, MA, United States - SSM-Prop-6N | ecosystem: Environmental > Aquatic > Marine > Wetlands > Sediment ...
CGAGCCGGTAGCCCGCAAACCAGCGAAAAGCCAAGTCAGTCTGCGCCCGCCGCATCAACCGCCGGTCCTGCACAATCCCCTCGAAAAAACCCGCCAGCATCAGGCGCAACGCCGATTCCGGATCAATGCTCGGCCGCCCGTTGTCCTGGCAATAACATCCGCTGACCGCATCGTGCAACCACGACAGATCCAGAACCCGGTCCACCCGTTTCAAAATATGATCTTCCGGAACCAGGTCCCGCAACGGAGACGCCACGAAGAGGTCCTCTTGCCATCGATCTTTTCTGGACTGCATCGCCCCTCCCTTCCGCAGTCCCAGTTGATCAAATGAATGACGATCCGTCAAGGACTTTTTCACCAGCTCCACTGTCACCATTTAACCATATTCGCCGTTTATTCCGTTTATTCCGTTTATTCCGTTTATTCGGAGGGCGCATCCTCGCGCGCTTCGGGGCATGTTGAAGGCGATTGCTGGCCATACGTCGGCGAGACAGGGCAAACCATCTCGACGCGCCTGACTACGCCTGCGCTCCCATCGACTTCGACTTTGTCACCGTTTCTGAGCATGAGGCCTATTCCAGTGACGCATGGCTTCATGAGTTCTCTGCAGGCCGTGGCCAAGTGAGAGAGCATACCTCCTCTGGCCGCAACTACAGCGACAGAATTCTTAATGGCTGCGATGTCGTTCACCGTTGCTTCTCCGAGCATACAAATTGTCGGCTCTTCCGCTGGTGAAGTGATACAGTCCGAGGGGTCTCGTACTATTCCGCATGCCACTCCCCCAGCCGCCGGTAGACCAAAGAGCACATTGGTTCCATGCTGTGCTACATCCGCAAAGCTCGTCTGCCCGCAGTGCCCCACTTCGGCAGTGGCGCGCCTACATTGGTAGTACCTTATCGCTCCGTCCACACCACAACCCCACTCTAAATCGATCCCCGGCATTGAGGTAGACACACAGATTGCCCGCGTAGCCCGTGCAAGCTCTGCGCAAGTTGTGGCCGGGAACCAGTGTGGTGGATGCTGTGGCCGATAGCCGTACAGATCCAACTCGTCGGTATACGGCACTGCAAAGAGACGTAACGGCCCGGGGAAGGGATAACAAACTGGGACAAGCTCCATCCCAGGACAGACATCCGAAGGAATGGTATCAATGAGTTCGCGATGTGCAGTGAAACGCGTGCATTCGTAGCCATCGCCGTTTTTGTGGTGCCAGCCACGATCATCTTCATATGAGCTTCTGTATGGTATGCACCGCCCCTCCACGACTGACCGGCACCCACCATAGTAGGATTCAATCTCTAACCGGAAACATTCGCGGCTCAGGAATGCGAATGCAACGCCACTGAAGTATGCGCGATGGTACTGCTGCAAAATGAGGGGACACTTGATATGCCCCGGAGTCCGCTGCCTATGATGCATCCAGATGTGCAGTGCCGCAGCACTAGCATGCTCCAAATCAGTGATTGCATTAAAGGAAAGATATCGTCCCGCGTTGCTGTGGTCTTCGGTGTCCTCGTCCTCGGATGCAGATCTGATGCTGACGCCTTGTTGAAGGCATATTTCGGCATCTTCGGCGGCAAGGGCTAGAGCATTACGGATGCGTGCAAATACTTGCCTGTCTGGTTCAGTCAAGACCGAGTCGTCGAGATCAAGGTCTTGCGCGGCAGGCACAATGGCAAACTGTGGGACATCCAGACCACATGACATGAGGTCACGAAGCCCCTGAATCTTAGGCGAAAGTGTATGCTGCTGTCGCATATGCCAAGCCCTTCTCGTATAGGGGGCGATCTTCTGGAAGCATGCAGCGAAACGTGCGCATGGCACGTGCCTGCCAATAGTGACGAAACTCCTCCAATATCGAAAGGTTAGCAAGAAGAGCATGGTTACGGAGGATTAAATTGTCTTCAACTGTGCACAAGTCTCTATTCGGCCATGCCAGTGGCAGGTTGGGGTTCCGATAGAGTACCGCATCCACCTGAGCATCACTCTGCTGAATATTCGCCCCCAGTCGTTCCGACACGTACTCAGGAGATTCGTAGGGAGATCCGTCATTGGATGGATTCCCAAGGAATCCTACACGCCAGCAAAAATCACTGATGAGCGGGAGGGGCTCTGACTCTTCTGCTGCCATCGCTACGAGCTGCTGCCATTCGTTGTGGAAGTAGAGAAGATGCGAGAATGTTGAGGAGGCCGACGCGTCGAGCACAGTGAAGGCCGCTCTGCACTCTTCGTCTTGCTGAAGCGCACGAGCGGAGAGAGCAATATGCTCCACAAAGGGATTGAGGAATGAGAGAGAGACGCTATCGGCCAAGGTAGACAGAAGGTCCGCAATCGCAGATGGATAAATAGAGTCGCCCTCTAGGTATCTGCGCTCCAAATCCAAACAACCATGCTCAATGTTCTGTACGAGCTCCCTAATACGCGCAAGAACATTTGTGCAGAAGGACTGGCTGTCCACAAGCAGGTGCAATGCCCTGCACTTGACGAGATCAAGTGTCCCTCTCTTGAAGAGAAAAACAACGCCATCCACCAGTTTCGGCTCCAGGATCTCTTCTAACCCAAGAAACTCCACGTGTGCTAGCAAAGCCTTGGCGTACAGCTCCTGCTGCATGCGAAAAGACGATGAATACACAAGCGGAATGTGGACCGCTTGATACTTTCCGGAAGTCGTGCAAAGTCCAAACAGCCAGTAACTGTGCTCCAAGACTTCGTTTAGCGACGGTGATGCCATTGAGAACGCCTGCCCGATTAAGATGAGAATACTGGGGACATGCCGTCACCGCGGTTGGTCGGCGACCGCTTGCGTTCAACGTCACTTGCTGTGCTTGGGTCCAGGAGTCCAATCCGCCACCTTCTGTGCAGCCTTAGCCGCAAGCTCCGCGTAAGCTGAGCGCAGATTTTCTTCAAGGGAGAGGAGGGTTGCATCGAGATCCGCTGCGTTTTGACTCTCTTCTCTCAGGTCTGTGATCTTGCCCCTGATCCCTTCTATCTTGTCGATAGTGTCGCCGAATGGGATCTCTCTTATTTCTAGGTCTTTCAGCATGCAGTGGTCACCCATCCTCGTCTCCTTTCGAGTTTGGTCCTTTTAGGACCGTTTTCTATGTTTTCGGCCAACAATGGCTACGCTGCCCTCCACGACAATCGTGAAGAGATCTATGGTTTGGGGATGTCCCACCCATTGTTGAAACTTCCGATGGCCTCCAAGCCCCAGCTACTCCAGTGTAGCCAGTGGCGACCGGTTTGTCAACCGCTTTTTGTTGCATTTGCGTTGCGTCGATCCTATGCTCGTGAGCGTCCGCCCGGAGGATAGGGCAACGCGGGGACGGGACCAGGGATAAACGGGGACAGTGGAGCTGGTGAAAAAGCCCAGGCGACCCTTTGCCAGCGTTTCAAAATCCAAGGGCCGCGCAAGAGGCTGGAAGCCTCTTCTACTTTAGCCACAAAGAGTTGTGCAAGAGTAGACGCGGCATCTTGCCGCGTGCCCACAGCCTTGACTTTATGCAGCAGTGAGGTTTTTCACCAGCTCCACAGTCACCGTTTATTTGGGTAGGATAAGACATGGGGGTAAATGGTGGTAAATGGTGGTAAATGGGTAAACAGTGGGTAAACAGGGACAGTCGCGGTTTGTTGGATAGGATAAGCCACGGGAGCCATCGCTAAGACCGTGCGTAGAACTTGAACCGGGATTAGTCATTTTTCCACAACTGGGACTTCGGCGGCTTCCGTCCCGTTGTTATCGGTTCAGGCCTTCGTTCTCATCTTGATCAGTAAAGCGCACCCCCACGCGACGGTGCAGAGTTTGAAGAATAGCTCGGAAGCGGCGGTGATGGGCGGCGATATGCCCATGAGGAGGCCGGCGGTGTTGATAAGGCTTATGATGAGCGATATGGCGAAACCGAGCGCCAGTGTTAGCGACGAATTTTGTGCGGCGGCGCCGGCGTAGAAGCGGCTTAACCTTGTGCGGCTTTCCGACCGTTTCATCGCGCGCAGGTCGTTGCGGAATATAAGCCGGAACACGATGTACTGGAGCACAAGCATCCCCGCGAGGGCTAAAAAGAAAACGAGCGGGGGCGTTAGAAACCTGCCCCACAAAAACAAGGCAACAAAAAGCCCGCCAAAGATGAACCGGTAGAACCATGTCAGCTTCGCCTGAAGCCGCTGTTTTTCCTCAACGTTTGGAACCAGATAAGGCCGGGATAACAAACCTTGCGGAAAGAACAGAATATCCCCCTCCGGATACGTCCTGAACGACCGCTCGGCCATGTACGCAAAATAGCGCATCCAGTCTCTCCCCATATGGCTGACGCCTTAGTATACGGCAAGTACGACACACAGGCAACAGGGGGATGGTGGTTGGTGGTCGGTGATCGGTGGCCGGTGGCCGGTGGCCGGTGGCCGGTGGCGGGTGCCAACGGCCGACTGTCAACTGCCGACCTAAACTGCTTGGAATTTCGTTTTCAAATGCTCCAACTTCTTTTTCATTTCCGCTAGCACGCCTGCGTAGGCGGGGTCGTCGTAGACGCTTTGCATCTCGCGGGGGTCTTTTTCGAGGTCGAACAGTTCCCACTGGCCGGCTTCGTAATAGTGGATGAGCTTGTACCGCCTGGTGCTGACGCCCTCGTGAGGCGGGACGTTGTGCTCGCCTTTCTCGTAGTAGTGGTAATAGATGGTGTCGCGCCAGCCGGGCGGGGTGTTGCCCTGCATCAGGGGCGCCAGCGACCGGCCGTGCATCTCGGGCGGCGGCGCGATCCCGGCGGCGTCGAGGAAGGTGGGGGCAAAGTCGATGTTCTGCGTCAGTTCGTCGACCTGAAAGCCCTGCTTCGCGCGGCCCGGCCAGCGCGCGATCAGCGGCATGGCCAGCGACTCGCGGTACATCCACCGCTTATCGTACAGCCCGTGTTCGCCGAGGTAAAACCCCTGATCGGAACTGTAGACAACGAGGGTGTTGCCGGCGAGGCCGGCGCTGTCGAGGTAGTCGAGCAGGCGGCCGACGTTGTCGTCGACCGACGCGATGCAGCGCAGGTAGTCCTTGATGTAACGCTGGTATTTCCATCGCACGAGGTCGTCGCCCTGCGGGTTCTGCTCCAGAAAGGCCTCGTTCTTCGGCTTGTAGGCCGCGTCCCACCGGGCCTTCTGCTCGGCGGTCATCCGCTCGACTTCCTTGTTCTTCATGTCTCGGCCGAGGGCGTCGGGAATTCCGAGTCCGGGCACCTTGAGATCCCAATCGTACATCATGTGTTTGGCGATCATAGCCTCGTTGTCCTTGAGGACGGGCGCGCGGCCCTGGTAGTCGTCGAACAGGGTTGGCGGTTCGGGGATTGTCGTACCGTCGTACATGGCGAGGTGCTTCGGGCCGGGCGCCCAGGTCCGGTGGGGCGCTTTGTGCTGGCACATGAGGAGGAATGGCTTGTTCGTGTCGCGCTTGTTTTTGAGCCAATCGAGCGAGAGGTCGGCGATGATGTCGGTGACGTAACCTTCGATTCTGCGCTTGCCGGCGGCGCTGATGAAATCGGGGTTGTAATAGTTGCCCTGACCGGGGAGTATTTCCCAGTAGTTAAATCCGGTCGGGTCGGATTTGAGGTGCCATTTGCCGACGAGTGCGGTGTCGTACCCGGCTTCTTGCAGCAGTTGCGGGAACGTGGTCTGCGAGCCGTCGAACGTGTCGCGGTTACTGCGGAGGCCGTTGGCGTGGCTATGCTTGCCGGTCAAGACGGTAGCGCGGCTCGGGGCGCAGATCGAATTTGCACACGCATTGCGCAGAAAGACCACGCCGTCCTTTGCGATGCGGTCGATGTTCGGGGTTTCGTTGATGACGCTCCCGTACGCGCCGATAGCCTGCTGGGCGTGGTCGTCGGAGAAGATAAACAGGATGTTCGGGCGTTCAGCCATTGCCGTGGCGGATTGGCGCCACGATGCGGTCGTGAACCCAGCCGCGGCAGCGGCCAGAAAGCCTCGCCGTGAAATGGTGGCCATGGAAAACTCCTCTGTGTCTGTTGGTTTATTTGCGTTGCGTTTTGTTGTACTGGAATTGTTGGGCGGGTTCAAACGTCGAGGCGCTGTTGTTTGAACATTTTTCGTGCGGTGGAGCGGGCAATCCGGCGGCTCAGCCGGGGGCAGTATCGTTCGAGGGCGTACATGAGTTTGGCTTCCGGCGACACGAGCACGAGCGGTTTGTTCCGCACGATGCCTTTTACGATGGCCTTTGCGACGCGGTCGGGGCCGTAGTTGCGCTTTGCGTAGAACTGCTGGAGTTCGGAGCGGACGCGTTCCTCGTCTTTGCCTGCGCCGCGGATGCGCATGGTTCCCACGAGGCCGGTTTTGATGATGCCGGGACACACGGTGGACACGCCGACACCGCTGCCGCGGAGATCTTCACGCAACGCGCGGGAGTAACCGAACAGGCCAAACTTGGAGGCGAGGTAGCCGGCCACGCCGGGGCTGGGCCAATAGCCGTACATGGACACGACGTTGCATACGTGGCCGTAGCCGCGCGCCACCATGGGCGGCACAAAGAAATGGCAAGCGTGGATTACGCCGAACAGGTTCACCGACATTACCCAGTGCCAGTCTTCGAGCGAGAGGTCGAGCGCGGAACCGGAAACGTAGACGCCGGCGCAGTTGACGAGGATGTCGGCCCCGCCGTTTCTTTCTGCCACGGCGTTTGCGAAGCGCCTGGTCTGCTCGGGGTCGGCGATGTCGGCGGAAAAGCCCATGGCATCGCAGTCCAGGGCCTGCAACTCTTTTTGAACTCGCTGCACGGCCGGCCCGTCGATGTCACAAACGGCGAGCCGCGCGCCGCCACGCGCCAAGACGTGGGCGACAGCGCGGCCTATCCCGCCGGCCGCGCCGGTTACGACAGCCGTAGCGCCTGAAAGATTCATAGACGTCCCGATCGTGTGGAATTTGTGCGTCAGGAGCCGCGGGCGCGGCCCCTGGCGCAAGGAGCTTATATAAGTTCCTGTTTCATGTAGCCGAGCAGCCAGGCGAACGCGATATTTGCCGGATGCTCGCTCGGGTATTTGAGGAATTCGACGTGGCCGTCCATATAAAGGGTGTTTGCGCCGCCGGGAATGTGGTTGAAATCCTGCGTGATGGTGGTCACCTGGTCGAACATGACGGCGAGCTCGCTCTGGGCGATTGCGGAAGCGGCAGGGTTGTTGATGTCGGTGATAAAGAACCGCTCGATGCCTTCGCGAAGGCGGTAGGCCATTTTTTCGCCGGCCTCGATGTCGGCGTCGAACTTATTGACCTGTTCCTGAACGGTGGCGCCGGGGGACGTAAACAGGGTGAGGACTTCAGCCATGAAATCGACGTTAAAACTGTTGAGATCCGGATTGGGCGTGTTTTCATCGACGCCTTCGGCCAGGTAAATTTCCGTGTTCAGCGCCCAGCCCACGTAGTTGTAAGAGACGTACTCGATCCGGCAGGGGTTAATGCCGTTGTCGGGGTTATGGCCGATGTTGAAGCGGCCGGCTTCGAGCGACGCACGGCCGTCGGTATCCGAGGGGCATGCGAGCACCATGACGTCTGAGAGATATTCCGGGAAAACGGAGGGGCCGAAGAAGAACAGCACGTGGTCGTTGGGTACGTTGCACTGTTCGGTGGAGTCGTCGTTGAGGTACGGGGAGACCATGGGGAATTTCTGGCCTCGCGACTCGTTGGCGTACATTTTGAACATAAGGCCCATTTGTTTGAGGTTGTTGGCGCAGCTTGCCCTGCGAGCGCTTTCCCTGGCGCGGGCCAGGGCGGGCAGTAGTATTGCCGCAAGAATGCCGATGATGGCAATGACTACAAGCAGTTCGATGAGAGTAAAACCCCGCTTTTGCATGGTTCTGATACCTTTCCGCTTGCTGCAGTTGTACGAAAACGATTTAAAGACAGAGATTTGTAATCCAATCACATGCCTGATAGTCTACGACACGCGGCTGGAATGCGCTAGTACGAACAAAGGACTTTTTTTGTATGAAAAGTTCGCCCGACCTGACACCGTTGTTTACGGTTCCCAACGACCACCAGCAGTTGAACGCGGTGCGGCCGGTTCAGGTTTATACCTATTTTTTTGGAGGTCGGCGCGCGCCGTCGCAGCCCACATTTGGATCGGTTCATGTTTTTGAGGGGGCCACGCGGCTGATTCCGCACGACCACGAGCACCACGAGTTTGCCATTGTCCTTTCGGGCAGCGCAATTCACTGTACGCGCAAGGGGGAGCGGCCTGTACATCGTGGTTCGGTTATGGCTGTAGCGCCGGCGGATGTTCACGCGTTTGAAGATGTTCGTCAACTGTGGCTGGTAAACTGCACTTATTTGACTGAATATCTGTTTTACGATGTACGCGAAATTCTGTCGGTGGACGGTCTTGCGCCGTTGTTTTTTCACGGGGCGATAGCGGGGGGCGGTGTACGGCTGCATCTGCCCGAATGGGAACTGGACGAGAAGCTTCTGGATCTGTGCATGCGCGAGTTGGCGGATATTGCTGAGGAACGCGTGCGGGAAGATGCTTCGCCTTTGTTCATGCGGCGGACACTGGAAAAGCTCATGTTGGTTCTGCACCGGTCCTTTCAGTCCTCGGGCCAGCCGTCTCACGTGCCGGTCGACTTGGTGGCGCGGCGTGCCGTGGAACGTATCGAGGAGATTCTTTTAACGGGAGAACCGTTCGATGCGACGGTGCTGGCGCGGGCCGCGGGCGTTTCGCGGGCGCGGTTGGCGAAGATGTTCAGGCGCACCACGGGACGGACGCCCTCCGATTACTACCAGCATCGGCGCGTCCAAGAAGCATGCTGCCTGCTGCTTGACGCGAGAGCCGACGTCACAAGCGTCGCGCTGGAACTCGGCTACTACGACACCGCGCATTTCTCGAGGATGTTCAAGCGGCATCGGGGCATCGGGCCGAAAGCCTTTCAGCTGAAATACGCCGCGCGCTGAGATTGGTGGCCGGTGGCTGGTGGCTGGTGCCTGGTGGCCACCGTCAACTGCTCAACCGTCAAGGTCAACTGTCAACTGCCAACTGCCAACTGTCAACTGTCAACTGTCAACTGTCAACTGCCAACTGTCAACTGCCAACTGCCAACTGCCAACTGCCAACTGCCAACGTTTTTTTAATCGAGGGCGATGCGGAAGCCGACGGCATCGCTGGCCGTGTTTGGCGTGGCCAGGCTGCGATAGGCGCAGCGGCAGTATTGTCCGGGGCTGGCATAGCTTCCGCCGCGGCGGATTCGCATAGCGCCGAGGGGGAATTCCCAGGCCGACCCGTCGTCGGGCGCGTCTTGATAGCTGCTGTGGTACCAGTCCTGGCACCATTCGTAGACGTTGCCGGACGTGTCGTACAGGCCCCAGTTATTGGGCAGTTTTTGGGCGACGATGTGGGCATAGTTCTCGCCGGCGAAATCGGCGTTTTCGTCCCACCAGGCGTAATTGCCGGTTTGGGTGTAGTCGTTATCGGCGCCCCAGTAAAAGCGATTGCCGGACGCGGCGCGAGCGGCGTATTCCCATTCGGATTCGGAGGGGAGCCTGAAGGTCTCGCCGGTGTAGTCGTTCAGCGCGGCGATGAACTCCTGGGTGTCGTCCCAGCTTATAAAAACGGCGGGGCTGTCGGGGTCGGTGATGACATTTTGCCGGCCGTCCCAGGGCGCGGCGCCCATCAGGGCCTCCCACTGGGCCTTGGTGATTTCGGTCCGGCCGAGCCAGAACGGTTGGGCGATGGTGACGAGGTGCTGGGGGCTTTCGTCGAACATGCGGCCCAATTCGCTGCTCGGGCTTCCCATGGTGAAACTTCCCGCGGGAATCTGCACAAGTTCAAGCGGGACATCCCCGGGCAACAGTACGGTAAGCTGTTCGCGTTCGCCCTCGCCTTCCCCCTCGCCGGAGGATGGGCCGAGCGACAAAACAACGTCCACAAGGGTTCCCTGAGCCACCATTGTGCCGGTTTCGGGGAATTGGCCGACAATGAGTCCGGCGGGGACGGTGTCGCTGTTGACGGGGGTGATTGCGCCAAGTTCCATGCCCACAAGCCCGAGCGAGACTATTGCCTGCGTCTCGGTCATTTCAAAAAGGCTCGGCACGGTCATTTGGCCTTCGTGGGGGCATCCGGCCAAGCCGGCGAACACGACGGCGAATACGAGCGAAAGGGTGAGAATAATCAGACGGTGGTTTAGAGGTGACATGGCGCGCCCTCCCTGGCTCAATGAAAGAGCCTCCTTGCTCTCCCGGCTCAAACCGAAAACGCACTTGGGGGAAACGCTTGGGCAAGGGCGGTTTATTCAGGGGGCGCTGAAAGGGCGAGCGCCGGGTGGTGGGACGGGTGGGACAGGGTGGGACGGTTGGGACAACCGCCACCACCACCGCCGGGTCGCGCGGGAGCGCTCCCTCCACCAGGACGGCCGGGTCGCGCGGGAGCGCTCCCTCCACCAAAACGCGCAGGAGCCAAATGCCGGGGAGCGCTTTCTACATCTCCGGGGTCCACTTTAAGAGGCGTTTTTCGGGGCAGTGTTCCGACTTGGAACGGTTTGTTCCGTTTGGGCGATTTGAAGCGACTTTGTATAAGAACAGTTTAATCGCATATTCTTGCTAAGCGAAACGTGCTGCAACGGGGAAGGAGCAGCTATGCAAGACGATGGCGAACTGGTGGTTCGATGCCTTGAGGGCGACACAGACGCCTATGCGGGCCTCGTCCATCGGTACCAGAACGCCGTATACGCCACGGCCCATTATTACGCGGGCCGGTATGGCGCTGCAGAAGATATTGCCCAGGAAGCATTCCTGACGGCTTACCGGAGCCTGCCGTGGCTCAAACAGAGCGACAAGTTCGGGCCCTGGTTGAAGAGTATAACGTGCCGGACGGCGGCGAATTGGTTGCGGCGGCACCACAAGCAGTTGAGCCGCGAGACGCCGTTGCCGTTTCGGCGAACGATATCAATTGAAGATGCCCGGGAAGGCCCGCGCGGGCTGGTGGAGCGGGCGGAACGTTTTGAACGCGTTCAGAACGCGATTAATGCGTTGCCCGAACGTTACCGGCTGCCGGTGATCCTGCGCTACCTGCAGGAATTGAATTACGAGGAGATCAGCGCGTTCACCGGAGAGACGCGGGAAGAAATTCGCGGTGTCTTGCAGCGGGCAGGGAGCCAGTTGCGGGACCTGCTGGCGGACATGGAACATGGCGAACCCGCGGAAGGAGCGGCCGGCGCGGGCGAGCCGGGATCAAGCGGCACTATAAAGAGGAGAGAATAGGGTTGGCGTCTTGCGCACAGATATCGAACATGCTTCAAGCGTGGATTGACGATGAGCTGGGCCACGCCGAACGAGTGATTCTCGAGCAGCACCTGGCGGAATGCGCCGGCTGCCGTGAGACCGCGCGCAAACACCAACGTGTCGCGGCTCATTTGTTTGAATCTTTTGCGCCTGACCGGTTGAAACGGGATCTGGCGCCGACGATCCTTGAGAACCTTCCGCAGATGGAACCGTTGCGTATCAAGGTTCGGCCGGAACTGGGCCGGCGTGAAGTGAAACCGGTTCGGAACCTGGCGCTCACCCACGCGATACCGGCGGTTGCGGCGGCGGTGCTTTTTGCCGTGGCCGTGGTTCTTTACCTTCAATGGCCGCCCGATCCGCACCAGCAGGCGAACGGGGCGGTCGGGGTGGTTACCCAGTGCGCGGGCCAAGTGAAACAGGGCCAGGGCGCCTTACTGCCACTGAAAAAGGCCTTTACGAGCGAATTCGTGCGGTTGGGCCAGAAATTTCATACGGGCCCGGAATCCAACCTGATGCTGACGCTTCGGGGGCCGACGGTGCTTAAGATTAATGAAAGAACAAAGTTGAGCGTCAACGACGAGCGGGTGGTGCAGCTTGAGGAAGGCCAGGTTTGGTTTAACGTGGCCAAGGAGAACCGTCAGTTCCGGCTGCATACGCCAGCGGGCGACATTGCGGTGCTGGGGACGACGTTTGACGTATGCGTGAAGGAACAGACAGCCGTGGTTACCGTGGTGGAAGGCGTTGTTCAGGTCAGCAACGGCATTTCGACACGGCGCGTGGAACGCGGCGAACAGGTGGAGATGGTAGCGGGCCAGGCGATTGAACCTACTCGAGCGGTTGTGGCCGAAGAAGTTACGCGTTGGGCGGAGGAGATTCAGCCGAATACCCGGGCGGACGCGGTTTTCAGCGAGACGGTGCAGGTGCGTTCTGTGGAGGAGATTCAGGCGGAACAGGTGTTTGTGGTAATCACGAACTATAGTGAAGGCGACCGCGCCATTTCGAGTTTTGAACTTACCTGGGATCCGAATCTGCAAGAAGGTCCGCACTGCGGATATTTTGTATATGTTTATAACGACAGGATGGAAGAGCTTTTCAGCGAACACGTTAGTGGCGATATTTTCGGGAATCCGAACAAGGGGTCGTTGACTATTCCCGTGCCGGAAGATCCGATATCGGGCGTGAACGTGATTCACATAAAATTGGTGCCTGATTTCAGTTCAGGCGTTTTGAAAACTTCGTTCAACAAGATTTCGGCGCTAGGTATCTGAACATGGACGCCCGGCGCCTAACAGAGCCACCAAAGTCAGGAGATGGGATCGTGGAGCGCAAGGTAACAAATCTACCTCAAGTCACTCCTTCCCCAAGAGTAACTGCAGCCAGTATGCGCCTGCGGCCCATCTTCCTGACTTTGAATAGACATCTACGCCTTTGCGGCCAGTTTAAGCTTCTTCATGGGACGGACTTACGGAGAAAACGTGTGATTCTGCCTCGAGTCACTCCTTCCCCAAGAGTAACTGTCACACCTTTGTAAGTCCGTCCCATTGCCTTACTTCCTTGCGGTCTTAAGGGCGGGCAGGGCGTCTTGGTCGGGCTCGACGCCCTGCCGCATGCTGGTAGGATGAGCTCTGCGTCCGCGCCTAAGCGAGAAGGGCGGCTACCAGCCTATGTCGCCATCATTTTACCACACTACATTATATTGGGGTTGAAGGGGTGTTTTTATTCCGGCCCCAATGCAAGTGCTTACATGCCAGACAGTTGTTGTGTTTGGAGCCGTATTTCCTGCCTTTAAAGTGCGCAAAGTGCTGGTAAAAAAAGGTCTTTTTTTTCGTAATTCCTGGTGAAGCTTATGAATGGCAGTTGCGACGCTCCTTCAGAGCTTATGGTTGTGGTTGGCCCAGTCCCTGGGGCGTTGCCCCAGGCTATGATGCAACGGCCTTTCAGGCCTTGAAGCCGAAAGAATCTTTGAAGTTCCACCATGATTTACGAAGAACCTTTTTTTCCTGAGTTCAACATTGGGACACCCTGGTAAACGACGGGGGCGTAAAGCCGCCGCTATCCTTACATCCATATGCACGCAAGCCGGGCGTTCTTGCGGGTCGTTCGGCAGTAAATTACGGGGCCTAAACGATGATTCTAACCATCGCTTCCTCCTTTCCTGCTTTCCTAATTACGAGTCAGGAAATCAGGAATAGAAAACGGGGCTGGTTTAGCTGGCCAGGTTTCTTTTCATGGTCAGGATCAGGGCTTCGGCTTGGGGTTCACGGCCGGTTTTTCGGTAGAGCTTGACGAGGTCGAGGCAGGCCTGGCGGTAGATGTTGACGGCTTTGGCGGCGAAGGCGTTTTCGATGGCCTCTTTGTACGCTGCTTCGGCTTTTTTGTGGTCGCCCTGTTTCTCAAACAGGCTTGCTTGTGCGATGGCGAGTTGAATACCGGGTAGTGTGACGGTGGCGGCGTTATCGAGCGCGCCGGCGGCTTCTTTTGCGGCGGTTTCGGTGTCGCCGCGGGCTGTGAGGGCCTTGACATAGGCGAGCGCGGCGCGATGGCGGTCTTCATCGGAGCGGGCATACTGTTTTGCGGCGGCGAAGGCCTGATTTGCCTGATCGGCGGCCGATTGGCCGGTTTGGGCGTAGAGCGTGCCGAGGGCGGCGTAGAGTCGGGATGCCTGTTCGAGGTTGTCGAGTGTGGCCAGTTTTGCTTCGAGGCGGTCGATGCCGAGTTCGGGCGTTAAAGCATTTAGGGCTTCGGCTGTAGCGGTTTCTTCGGGCGAGGCGGGAGGAGCGGGGGACTTTTGTTTCTCAGGCTCGGATTCGGTCTCGGCGGGCGCCGAATCGGCGGAATTGAAGATGCCGCCGGCGCCGACGAGCTTGTCGTAGAGGCTTTTATTGACGGTCGTGCCGGCCCTGCGGGGGCCCTGCTTGAAGCGGAACCCGCCGCTGCGCTGGGACGGGCCGTCCTCGCTTAAGTACAGCGTCAGCGCCAGCGCGCCGATGAACAAGAGCACGGTGATGAGAACCGTGAGGATCTGGCGTCGGTCCATGGCGTATAACATAATGGGAGCAGGGCGGAAAAGCAACGGCGGTGGGACGGCGGGCGGAGTGCCGGCGCGGTGGGACGGGTGGGATATGGATGCTTTGAGCTCAGTGCTGAAAGTAACGCCGGGATTGCCGCGTCGGCGTTCCGCTACGCTCCACCGCCTCCTCGCAATGACAGGTGGTGGTCGGGATTGCGTTGCACGTTCCTTTTGGAATCGTGGCCAAGAGCCGAGGTGCGTCAAATGCTTTTTGAGTTGCCGGGCGAGTTTTCCGTAAACTTGGCGGGGGTTGGGCTTCCAGGAATCTTGAGAGGAGCACGCATGCCGGAGCGCAAGACGATTCATGTTGTAAGCAACTCGCATTGGGACCGGGAGTGGTGTTATCCGTTCGAGGAGACTCGGTTGCTTTTGCTGGAGTTCATGGACGGGCTGCTGGACCTGCTGGACAACGATCCCGAGTTCCATTCTTTCACGATGGACTCGCAGACGCTTTGCGTCGAGGATTACCTGGAGCTGCGGCCGGAAAAGCGGGCGACGGTCGAGAAACACGTGAAATCGGGGCGGCTCCTGGTTGGGCCGTGGTATTCGCTGCCGGAAGAGTACGTTGTGAACGGGGAGTCGCTTGTGCGGAACCTGGTGGTCGGGCACCGGATCGCGGCTTCGCTGGGGAAGGTGACCAAGGTCGGTTATACGCCGTTCAGCTACGGGCAGACGTCGCAGATGCCGCAGATCTATAACGGGTTCGGCATCAACACGATCATTTTCTACCGGGGCATCAATACGCCTCGGAGCGAGTTTGTGTTGGAAGGGCCGGACGGGTCGCGCCTTTTGGGGATGCGGTTCGGGTGCATGAGCCGGTTCAGCTACTACATTTACGTTTACCGGGTGCTGCGGTACGGGTCGGACGACGTATTTGCGCGGTACGACTGGGACCGCGGTGCGGCGCCGTTCCGGCTGGCTTCGGACCGCCGGCCGCGGGAGCACTATTACGCGCTCGACACGGAGAAAAAGCTGTGGAACGAGGCGCCCATCCAGGAACAGTTGCGGAAACTGGTGCGTGACGAGTCGGAGCATTTTTCGACAAGCCACATCTGCTGCATGCAGGGTTTCGATAGCTCGAACCCCGACCCGAAAGAGTCGGAAATCATTAAGCTTTGCCAGAAACTGATGCCGGAACACGAGATTAAGCTGTCGAACCTCGAAGATTACATGAACGCAATGCGGAAAGAGGTGAAAAACCCGACCGTCCTCACGGGCGAGAGCCGGGATCCGGGGTCGACGGGGAAGTGGACGCATCTTTGCGGGGACATGATCAGCGCGCGGGTGCGGCTTAAGCAGGGGAACCATCGGGCGGAGGTGAATTTGCAGCGGCTGGCGGAACCGTGGAGCGCGATCGGTTCGATGGTGGGCGGGGAGTACCTCAAGCTGGCGCTTGACCGGGCCTGGAAGATGCTCTTGCAGAACCACCCGCACGACACGATTACGGGGGCGGGCATCGACCAGATGGAGAAAGACTCGCTGTTCCGGTTCGACCAGGTGGACATCATCAGCGAGGGCCTGGCGCGGCGGGGGATGCAGGCGGTGCAGGTCAACATCGACAACAGCGATCTGACGCCGCGCGACAGCGTGCTGACGGTGTTCAACCCGTGCCCGTTCCCGCGGCGGGGCGTGGTTTCGTGTTACGTGGACATGCCGGCGAACATGGGATACGAGGCGTTCAGCATAAAGACGCCGGACGGGAAGGAACAGGCGCGGCTGCAGGTCAAGGAACAGTTCGAACCGGGCACGCTGGTGCGCAACCTGCAGGACATTTCGATTGAGCTGCGGTCACAACGGGTGCGGTGCCACGTTGAGACGGGCGAGATCCCGGCGTACGGGTATAAGACGTACCACGTGGCGCGGGAGGAGAAGTTTCAGTACCAGCCGGAAACGCTGGCGCCGGAGACGAACGTGCTGGAGAACGAGCATCTGCGGGCAGAGTTCAACAGCGACGGGACGATTAACCTGATACACAAGGCGACGGGGCAGGCGTTCAACAACACCCACTACATCGAGGACAGCGGCGAAACCGGGCATACGTGGACGCATTTCGAGCCGGAGAACAACGAGGTCATTACGTCGCACGGGAGCCCGGTGTCGATTTCGCTTGAAGAATCGGGGCCGCTTGTGGCGCGCATGCGGGTGACGTACCGGATGATGATCCCGTCGGATTTGGAGCAGACGATGACGGCGGAGTGGCGGACGGCCGAGATGAACTACACGCGGCGGAACAAGAATTGCGTCGAGATGGTGGTTTCGAGCCTGTTCACGTTGCGGGCGGGCGATAAGAAGCTGGCGGTGACGACGGAGGTCGACAACCCGGCGAAGCACCACCGGGTGCGCGTGGTGTTTCCGACGCGGCTCGATACGGACGCGACGCACGCCGAGGCGGGGTTCGACGTGATCGCGCGGGACATTCGCGTGAAGGAAGGCAACGCGTATTTTGGGCGGCCGAACCCGCAGTATCCGATGCACCGGTTTGTCGACATGCACGACGCGGGGCGCGACGTGGGTTTCGCGGTGCTGAACAACACGGGGATGCGCGAGTACGAGGCCATGGACACGGCCGACCGGCCGCTGGCCGTCACGCTGCTGCGGGCGTTCACGTACCGGAACTGCCCGATCTTCGGGCGGTACGAGGTTTACCCGGAGATGGAGATGGCGCAGTCGCTGGGCAAGAACTCGTGGACGTACGCGCTGTATCCGCACGCGGGCGACTGGACGAACGGCGTGTACGCCGAGGCGGAAGACCTCAACCTGCCGCTCGAGCCGGCGCAGGCGGGGCCGCACGAGGGGACGCTGCCGAAGGAAATGAGCTTCATGGAGGTGAGCGGCGACAACGTTCAGCTCGCGGCGTTCAAGCGGGCCGAAGACCGGCCGGACAGCTACGTGGTGCGGTTGTTCAACCCGAAGGACGAGGCCGTGAGGGCCAAACTGACGATATTTAAGCCGGTGAAACAGGCCTGGCTGACGAACTTGAACGAAGAGCGGGAGAAGGAGTTGCAGCCGGCGGGGAAGGAGATTCCGCTGGAGCTGGGGAAGAAGAAGATAGTTACAGTTGAATTTATCTTATAGCCCCGTTTTGAGGAGCGCCGGGATTGCCGCGTCGGCATTTCGCTATCGCTGCATGCCTCCTCGCAATGACAGAATGGGGAGCGCCGATGGCGCGGTTTCTACACCTGTCATTGCGAGGAGGCGCGACAGCGCCGACGCGGCAATCCCGGCGGTATCAACGGCAGAATTACGGAGATTGTCATGCCTTACGAGCAGCTTGACCGGCATAAGCTGGTTATCAAACCGCTGGCGGAGCGGAAGGACAAGGTTTATATCGAGCGCGACCATGTGCCGGTGACGGCGGAGCCGCGGGCGCTGACGGACGATGCGCAGGCCGTGATCGACGAGACGGTGGCGCGGTTGCGGAGCGCGCGGGAGGCGGGGAAGTCGCGGATGCTGACGTTTGGCGCACACGCGATTAAGAACGGGCTGGCGCCGGTGTTTATCAAGCTGATCGAGGACGGGTGGGTGACGCATCTGGCCACGAACGGCGCGGGCATCATCCACGACTGGGAATTTGCGTTTCAGGGCCACAGCAGCGAGGACGTTCGGGCGAACGTGCCGCGGGGCGAGTTCGGCTCGTGGCAGGAGACGGGTTTCTACATCAATCTGGCCATCGTTTTGGGCGCGTACCTCGGGTTGGGTTACGGCGAATCGGTCGGGGCGCTGGTCGAGCAGGAAGGGCTGTTCATTCCGTCGCCGCTCACGCTTAACGAGGATATCGAGGCGGCCAGGCAGGCGCCCGACAGAGCGGCGGCCGCGGCCGACCTACTCGACGCGATCCAGACGTTCAAGCTCGAGCCGGGCTTCATGAAAGTGCCGCATCCGTTCAAGCAGTTCGGGCTTCAGGCGGCGGCGTACCGGCTGAAAGTGCCGTTCACGGGGCACCCGATGATCGGCCACGACATTATTTACGTGCACCCGATGAACAAGTGCGCGGCGATCGGCCGCTGCGCGCAACGCGACTTCCTGGCGTATGCGCAGAACGTGTCGAACCTCGACGGGGGCGTGTACATGTCGATCGGATCGGCGGTGATGTCGCCGATGATTTTCGAAAAAAGCATGTCGATGTCGCAGAACCTCGCCATCCAGCAGGGCAAACACCTCGACAATCACCTCATGGTGATCGTCGACCTGCAGGAATCGCACTGGGACTGGTCAAACGGCGAGCCGCCGATGGACAACCCCGACTACTACCTCCGGTACAACAAGTCTTTCAGCCGGATGGGCGGCCGGATGCGCTACGTTACCGCCGACAACCGCGATTTCCTGCTGGCGCTGCTGCGGGGGCTGGAGAAAAGTTGAGACTGGCAAACATCTGTTAAAATGCCGACATAGGCAGTGGCTTAAAGTGCGTTGCGCGGAGAAGAGCGTATGAGCATTGATTACCGAGAGCATATTGCGCGTAATCCGGAGGTTTGCGGAGGACAGCCAGTGATGAAGGGAACACGCATTCCCTTGCGCACTGTTTTGGCAAGTCTTGCGGAAGGGCTGAGCGTCGAGGAGATTATTGCCGAGTTTCCAACGCTGTCTGAAGAGGCGGTACGCGCGGCGATAGCATTTGCCGCCGTGTCCGCTGAAGAAGATTTGCCAGTGCCAGACGTTCCGGGGGTTGCTTGAAGATAAAACTTGACGAGAATCTTCCGTCGTCACTCGTTAATGCGCTGGCGACTTTGGGGCATGATGTGTCGACTGTGCCCAATGAGGGTCTGCAAGGTGCTCCCGACCACACCGTCTGGGCAAAGGCGCAATCGGCAGGCAGATTCCTGATCACCCAGGATCTGCACTTCGCAGACGTCAGAACGTTTGCTCCTGGCACTCACAGCGGAGTTCTCATCGTTCGGCTGGGCATGCCCGGAGCCAGGACACTCTTGGACAGAATTTCATCCGTGTTCGCGGCAGAAGATGTAGGTTCCTGGGTTGGATCTTTCGCAGTTGTCACGGAACGAAAGATTCGGGTCCGACGTCCCCAGTAGCACGTTTCCGCTGATTCTTACGCCGGAGCTACAAGCGCCAGGGCTGGCAGACGATTCCGCTCATAAGCCCAAAGTAGCCGAGGCGATCGATAACTAAGCGACAAGGGCCCATAAAGATGAGTGCTTTTGTATATGACGGCTCCTAAAACAAGACAGGAAGTGGAATCCTTTGCCGAAGAAGGTTTTTCGTGCGTCAAGTCCGGACAATACAGAAAAGCTTTGCGAATAGCGAAAATGCTGGAAAAGTCCAGATACAGCGCGTGCTTCGAAATTGCGGCACTTGCATATGGCGACATGGGGAAAAAGAAGAAAGCGGTGGACGTTCTTCGGAAAGGCGTGGAAAAAGTGCCGGATGTATGGGTGAACTGGGAACTCTTGGGAAACTATCTCTCGGATCTGCAAGATTACAAAGCGGCAGAGGAAGCCTATTCGCACGCGCTTGAATGCCCCGGTGTCTGGACCGATAGCGTTTTGTTAAATGTAGGAGTAGTCGAAGGGCGCAAAGGGAATTACGAAAGGTCTTTGGAGATTCTTGACAGAGTACGCGACGTGAAACTCCGGTTGCCGGTTCTGGCGATGCGGATAGCCGCTCTTGAGGACCTGGAAAGATATGACGAGCTTATTGCGTGCGCTTTGGATGCCTTGGTCGAACAATGGCCTAACGATGAAGACTTAGAGCCTTTGGCACGGATCAGCGCCTCGCTTGCCAAGGCATGGCTTGAGCAAGAACACAACCGCGATGCGGTGCGTGCGGTGCTCGAGCGGGCCCGGCAGTACGATCCCGAAAATCGTCGCGTGCTTGATCTCATAGAAATTACAAATACACGGCCCGGTTAGTTTTTCCGAAGCGGCGTCTGCATACAGGAGGAGTAAAAGTTTTGCGTAAAGCCATAGTCAGCATTGTTCTTGGTTTTGTTCTCGTCTTGTTAAGCTCAGCTGCCGGTGGCGGGGAGGCGGGGGCTTGGCCGGAGATCGGGGGGGAGCAGCGGGCGGGGTGCTATTGGCACTGCATGGGGAGCGCGCTGGACGAGAAGAACATCACGCTTCAACTCGAGGCTTACCACGCCGCGGGGATGGGCGGGGTGCATATGATTCCGATCTACGGGGCGAAGGGTTACGAAGACCGGTACGTGGATTATCTCAGCCCGGAATGGATGGACCTGCTGGCGCACGTGGTGCGTGAGGCGGAACGGCTGGGGATGTGGGTGGACATGACGGCGGGCACGGGCTGGAATTTCGGCGGGCCGGGCATAACGGGCGACCTGGCGTGCGCGAAGGTGGAGGTAAAGATCGACGAGCTGCGCGCGGGAGGCCGGCTTCCCCGGCAGCTTGGCGTGGATTGGGCCTTAATCCAGGCGTTGGAAGCGGTCGGGCCCGGCGGGCAGCGCGTGGACGTGATGGGTTATGTCGTGCCGGGCGGCCGGCTCGAATGGCAGCCGCCGGCGGAGGGGTGGAAACTCTATACCGTTTATCAGCGGCCGACGAACAAGGAAGTGGAGCGCGCGGCGCCGGGCGGCGTGGGGGTGATGCTGAACCCGTATTACGCGCCGGCGTTGCAGAAGTATCTGGAGCGGTTCGATGAGGCCTTTGCTCGGTACGACGGGCCGTTGCCGCGGGCGATGTACCACGATTCGTACGAATACAACAACGACTGGTCGCCGGACCTGTTCGAGCAATTCGAGCGGCGCCGGGGCTACCGGTTGCAGGACCATTTGCCGGAGTTTTTCGCCGAAAACGGCGGCGATACGGTGGCGCGGGTGAAGTGCGACTATCGGGAGACGGTTTCGGACCTCGTGCTGGAAAGCCTGATCCAGCCGTGGACCGACTGGGCGCACGGGCACGGGTTTTTGACGCGCAACCAGTCGCACGGATCGCCGGGCAACCTGCTCGACCTTTACGGGACGGTGGACATTCCCGAGACGGAGATGTTCAACAAGGACCGCGACCCGCTGGTGGCGAAGTTTGCGTCATCGGCGGCGCACGTGATGGGGCGGGAGCGTGTGGCGGCGGAGTTCGGGACTTGGCTGAAGGACCATTTCAACGTGCGGCTGGCCGACCTCAAGGACCTCGTGGACGAGCTTTTCGTGAGCGGCGTGAACCAGGTGCTTTACCACGGCACGACGTATTCGCCGGCCGAAGATCCGTGGCCGGGGTGGCTGTTCTACGCTTCGACGCAGATGAATCCGCGGAACGCGATCTGGCATCACGTCCGCGGGCTGAACGATTACATTGGCCGGTGCCAATCGGTACTGCAGGCGGGCACGCCGGGTAACGACATCCTCGTCTACTGGCCCGTTCACGACATGTGGCACGACGCGGAAGGCCGCCGGCACGACCTTACCGTGCATCACACCGACTGGCTCACGGAACAGCCGGTCGGCCGCGTGGCGCGGGAGTTGTGGGAACGGGGGTACACTTTCGATTACGTGTCGGACCGGCAGTTGCAGTTGTGCGATGCGGCCGGCGGCCGGATAAAAACGCCGGGCGGCGAGTACGGGGCGGTGCTTGTGCCCTCGTGCGAACACATGCCGCCGGCGACGTTTGAGAAACTGATTGCGCTGACGGAGGCTGGCGGCGCGGTTTTGTGGGCGGGCGAATTTCCGAGCGATGTTCCGGGGCTTGGCGACCTGGATGCGCGGCGGGCACGGCTGAAAAAGCTTCGGGCGCGGCTTGGGCAAGACGAGGGCGTGCTTCGTGGCGAGGATATGCCGCGGCTGATGAAACAGGCCGGGATAGTGCCTGAACCCATGGCGAACGTTCCGGGCATCTTCTTTATCCGGCGCGATTACGGCGAAGGCCGGTACTATTTCGTCGCCAATCGGGGAAAAGATGCGTTTTCCGGTTGGCTGCCGCTGGCGGGCAGGCCGGAATCGGTTCTGGTTCTTGACCCGATGACGGGCGGCAGCGGCGTGGCGAAGCTGCGCCAGGCGGGGGAGGGCATAACGGAAGTGCCGCTGCAAATTGCACCGGGGCAGTCGTTCGTGTTGAAAACGCTTGCGAAGGCGACGGCGGAAGGCGATGCCTGGCCGGTTTTGACCGAGGACGGGGCGCCGGTTGCGGTCGAAGGCCCGTGGGAGATCACTTTCACGGACGGCGGGCCCGCGCTGCCGGAACCGATGAAGATGGCGCGGCTGGTCTCGTGGACCGAAAAGGGCGGAAAAGCCGCGGAGCGTTTCGCGGGCACGGCGGTCTACACCACGACCTTCGATCTGCCCGAACGCGGGGCAGAAATCTGGCGCCTCGATTTGGGGCGCGTGGCGGAAAGCGCGCGGGTGCGCGTCAACGGTCACGACCTCGGCATCGTGTTCATGCCGCCGATGCGCGTCGACGTACCCGCCGAATACGTCCGGCCCGCCGGAAACGAGCTCGAAGTGGAAGTGGCCAACCTCTCCGCGAACCGCATCCGCGGGCTCGACCAGGACGGCGTGGAGTGGCGGAAGTTCTACGACATCAATTTCGTCAATATCGACTACAAACCGTTCGACGCCTCGAAGTGGCCCGTGCGCGAATCAGGCCTGCTGGGCCCGGTGACGCTGCAGGCCCTTAAATCTTCACTGTCTGAGGAAAATTAGAAGAATCCCCGCTATAATACCGCGGGTAAAGTGATGTGAGGAAGAAGAAATGCGGAATATCCCGCAGGACGTGCAGACATACATCGGCAAGGAGCGCGAACGTTTCGCCCGGGAGTACGGCGTCCGGAAAATAGCCTTATTCGGAAGCGTTGTGTGCGGCGATGCCACTGAAACCAGCGACGTCGACATTCTGGTCGATATGGAATCGCCAAGCTTCGACCGGTACATGGATCTCAAGTTTGAACTCGAGGACCATCTGGGCGTCTCGGTCGATTTGGTCCTCGCGGATGCAGTGAAGGAACGGCTGAGAGACGTAATCGAGCGAGAGGCCATGTATGTCTAGGGATTAAAGAGGAAAAAATATGCGACCTTTTTTTCAATCCACATCGTCATCCATTGTTGCAGTACTTTTCTTGGCCTCGATTTCCGTCATGCCGGCAGTGGCGGGCCAGGTTAACGCGATCGAGAAGCTGGACCCGAATTTTGCGGCGAAGGACGCGGATGGGGAGTGGCTCTGGTATGACGCGGAGGGGTTGACGGTGGAGGGGAAAGGGTTCGCGGATACGGCCCGCTTTTACGACCGGCTGCCGGCTCGGGCGGAGGGGGTTGTGCGGGGTGCGGTGTGGTCGTTGAGCCGGCATTCGGCGGGGATGTGCGTGCGGTTCATGACGGACTCGCCGAAGATTGCGGCGCGGTGGACGGTGTTGAAGGACAGCCTGGCGATGCCGCACATGCCGGCGACGGGCGTCAGCGGGCTTGACCTTTATGTAAACGACGGCGGGACTTGGCGGTGGATTGGCAACGGGCGGCCGTCAGCGAAGACGAACGAACAAATGCTTGCGGAGGGCATTCCGGCGGGCGTGCACGAATATGCGGTTTACCTGCCGCTGTACAATGGCACGGAGTCGCTGGAGATTGGCGTCGTGCCGGCGGCTGCGCTGGCCAAAGCGGCGGCCAGAGGCAGGCCGGTCTTTTTCTACGGCACCTCGATCACGCATGGGGGCTGCGCGTCGCGGCCGGGGATGGCGTATCCGGCCATACTGGGCCGGCGGCTCGGGCGGCCGATGATTAACCTCGGGTTTTCGGGCAATGGCAAAATGGAGCCGGAACTGGCGGAGCTTCTGGCCGAGGTGGATGCGGCGGCGTACGTGCTGGATTGCCTGCCCAACATGACGCCGGAGATGGTGGCCGAGCGGGTCGAGCCGTTTGTGGCGGTCCTGCGCGAGGCCCGGCCGGAAACGCCGATTGTGCTTGTCGAGAACATTGCGTACCAGGCCGGGGCGTTTCTGCCGGAGGCGAAGTCCAGGTACGTTGACAAGAACATAGCGCTGCAAGCGGCGTACAAGCGGCTGCAGGAAAAGAACGTCCCGAACCTTTACTACGTGCCGTGCGAACCGCTGCTCGGCGGCGATGGCGAGGCCACCGTAGACGGTACCCACCCGACGGATCTCGGTTTTCAGCGTATGGCCGACGCGCTCGAGCCCGTGTTGCGCAAGGCGCTGAAAAGGTAATTGCAGAACATCAATTGTTGTGTCACAATACCGGCAGGACCAGCAGGATGTTAAACGATGTTTGACAGAATCACTTTCGACAGCAACATTATGGGTGGCCGTGCCTGTATTCGGGGAATGCGTATACCGGTTTCCGTAGTAGTCGGTCAAGTCGCTCACGGCGCCACGTTTGAAGAGATTCTAGACAGCTATCCGGACCTTGAAAGCAAAGACATCCAGCAGGCTCTGGAATACGCCGAGTGGCTTGCCCAGGAAGAAGTATATTCTGAATAGGGAAACCGCATGCGCTTTCTGGCGGATATGGGAGTGAGCATACGGGTCGGTTATTGGTTGCGCGAAATCGGTCACGATGCTGTTCACCTTTCTGAAGAAGGATTAAGCCGCCTTCCCGATGGTGAAGTTTTCGCCAAAGCGAGGCGAGAGAACCGGATCATCTTAACCTTCGATTTGGATTTCGGAGAAATTGTTGCATTCTCACGTGATAACCCTGTCCCAGTTATCGTCTTCAGGCTTCGCAATTCGCGAGCTGCACACGTAGTTGAGAGACTATCATCGGTCCTGACTAAATCGGAAAAGCAACTCCAAACTGCGTCAGTAATCGCAGTTGAAGAGACCCGGCACAGAATTCGCCGATTTCCCTCAGTGCCAAGGTGAGCTGTATGAGCTTCGATGACTTTCCAGCAACGGCCGATCCCGAAGCGGATTTGCCGCCGTGGAACCCGCTGATCCGGGCGAGTAAGAACCTTGCGGCTTTTTTGACGCTCGCTCTGTTTGGAGTAACCATTGTAGTTACATGGCAATACTACGGCGCATTGGCTGACCGGCTTTTGGTCGAGGAGGGGGAAATTGTAGAGGGCGAAGTCGTGGGAATGGCGGAGATGGAGACGAAGATGACAGTCTCGTACACCTTTGACGCGGCCGGGGAGACACTCGATGGAAGAGATGTCCTGACGAAAGAGCAAGCCGCCGGCCTGGAACCGGGTTCTCCGGTGGAGGTGGTCTATGTGCCGTCTATGCCTATGGTGCACCGGCTTGTACTGTTGTTGCCCCGAGATGCGGAGCCATCGGAGCCATGGAAAGACCCCGCGACGTATATCAAGGGAAGCGGTGCAATACTCGTCTTGATCTGCTTGCTGATTTGGGCGCTTTCGAGTTGGGAACATTTGTATCTAATCGCCAGATATTCGGGCGCGACGGGCGGCATCGCATGGAACCAGATTACCAAAATCTTTTTCAACGGCGCGTTTGTTTTGTTACTGGTTGCACTGATTTTTGTAACGGTAAGCATAGTGGCCGCCCAACTCACGGGGGTTTACAGAAATCTTTGGCCAATTCAAGTTCTGGCGGCGCTTGCCGTGGCCGGCGCCATTGTCTTGCTTGTGAAAAACACGCCTTTTAAGAAGCAGTCTTTGGCTTCCGCGGCGTACCCGGAGGAAGGGTCGGAAGAGGAGAGCTGATGGGGGGCGGTGAGGCGGTGCGGGCCGAAGAACCAGCCTGCCGAGTGTAACGATGCTTTACTTGATTTCGTAAAGACAGTTACGTAGGAAACGGCGATCGCAGCAGTAGGCCGGCTTCGGCGAAGTCGGCCTCAACGCCCCGTAGGCCAAGTTGGCAGCAAAGCGTGACAAGTGCGGCATGCCGTAATTGTGAGGTGATCCTGGTGAACGACGGCTGGAAGGATCCCGATGCTCAGTCCGGAAAGGCCGACTTCGGCGAAGTCGGCCTACTGCTGCGGGCACTGCTTTTCCATGCGTAATGGTATTACTGAACATGTGCACTTGGCGGTCTTTTTCTAGTATCGTAGCCAGACCTTACAGGACGTGCAGATTTGGACGGAGGCACGAAACGTGAAACAGAAGTCGGTTGCGGTTTTGGCGGCGTGTTGCATTTGTACGGTTTTGGCTGGGATTGCGGCGCTTTGGGCATTTCGCGGCAATGCGCCGAGCGAACCGGCGCCGGCCCCGCCCGTTCCCGTTGCGCCGGTATCGAAACCGGTGGCGTTGACCGAAGTGCCGGACGAGGTGGTCCGCGCGCCGATCGTTCCGCCGGTCCCATCCGATCCGGAACCCGACCCGCCGGGGCTGGTGATCTCGGGCATCGTGGTTACGGCCGGCGAGGAGCCGGGGGCCGGGGCGGTCGTGGCCGCCTATACGGCCGACACGGGTGCGATACGCGCCACGGCGGGCGAGGCCGGCGCGTTCCGGATCGTTGGGTTGCGGGAGGGGGCGTACCGGGTGAGCGCGGTGCTCGACCATTACAACGAAGCGGTGGTTGAAGACGTGCCCGCCGGAACTTCGGACGTGCGACTGGTTTTGCAGCCGCTGAGCGCCGTCGAAGGCCGCGTCGTTGAAGCAACGACAGGCAAGCCGCCGGCGGAATTCGATGTTCTGTATCTCCAGATCCCGCCGGGCGACGGCCGCCACTGGCAAAACATCATCCGCGGCGAAACCACGCCGTGGCAAGCCCAGCACAGCGATGATGGCCGTTATCGCATCGAGGATGTTGCCAGCGGGGCCGTATTTGCCGTGGGCGCCCGGGCGCCCGGGCTGGAACCGGCGTACGTGCAGGTCGACGCGCTCGAGTCCGGCGAGACGGGCCATGCGCCCGACATCCTGCTGCAACCGGAAGCGCGCATCCTGGGCCGGGTTGCGTCGGCCGACGGTTCGCCCGTGAGCGGGGCGGAGATCTATCTCGGCCACGAGGCGCGGGGCAGGACCGCCGCCCGCTCCGATCCCGACGGCCGGTTTACGCTGGGCCAGCTTGCGGCGGGGCAGGTGCAGATTACGGCGAGCCACCGCGATTATCTGCCGGCGACGGTCGAGGCGGAGGCGGCGCGGGGCCGGGATACGGAGGTGGAAATCGTACTGGGCGGCGGCGGGCTGGTGGAGGGTTACGTGACCAACGGGAGCGAACCGCTGGGCGGCGAAACCGTTTCCGCGGGCCGTCTCGTGCCTCCTCGCATCCGCAAACAGGCCATCACCGACGACAGCGGCCACTACACCATTTCGGGCCTGCCGCCGGGCGAGGTCGAGGTTATCGTGAAAGTACAGGCGGAGCCCGACACCAAGCCTGTCCGCATGCAGAAACAGGCCACTGTCGCGGACGGCCTTACCACGGTGGTCGATTTCGACTTTGGCCTGGCGTCTTGCGCTGTCGAAGGCTATGTTACGGTCGGGGGGCAGCCCAGGCAGCACGCGGAAATCAAAGGTTTCGTAACGGGCGAAGGCGGCGACTCGTTCTTCCACGCCTACAGCCGCGAGGACGGGTTTTACACTGTCGAGAACGTGGCGCCGGGTAGCGCGTGGCTCGAGATAACGGTGCTGGTGGACGGACGCGAGCAGCGGAATAACATCCCCGTCGAGATCCCGCCGCAGGGCCGCGTCCGGCAGGACGTAGACTTCGGCGGGACCGCCGTCATTACGGGCGCCGTCAGCGGTTTTGCAGATGGCGAAGGCGGCGAGGTGCTCGCTCTTGAAGGGGCCGTAGACGTTAATGCCCCGGATTTCGACATCATGAACATGCAACGCATCCAGGTTGCTTCCTCCCCAATCGAATCCGAAGGCTCGTTCGTCCTCAGAAATCTTGATGAGGGCGCCTATACGATCGTAGCTATCGTTTTCAATCCAAATGAAGGCCATGAGGCCGGGGGATTGCCTCCGTTTACACTGGTTTCCCAGCAAATCCAACTTGTTGCTGGGCAGCACGCCCAAGTATCGCTGATAATTCCCTGACAGTTCCCGCCACCTTTTGCACTATTTGTCAATAGAATAGTAAATTGTATGTGTGTGTTTGAGCATTTTTATATTGACATGCTGCGGTTTATGCGGCATATTATTGACCTGCTCGATACGTAACACTGCTAGAAAGGAGGGAGGCCGGACAAAAAACCTGAAGCATGAGTTGTAATTGCCGTTTTGAAGAGCCAACAAGGTCAGTACCAACAACCAACGGAGAAAAACAAGATTATGAAACTGATGACACTCGTATCGATTTTTGCGCTGGCTTTGGCAAGCACGGCGTATGCGGCTTATCCAAATTCGATGGCCGTGTGCGGCGACAGCATTTCCCGCGCTGCTGTTTCGGACGACTCCATCGATCCCGATCAGCCGGAACACAGCTGGAGCACCGGATACGACGGTGGCGACGCCTGCTACAGTCACTATGAGCGTATCAAGGACGCGAATTCGGGCATTACAGGCAACAATTACAACAATGCCGAGAATGGCGCAAAAGCCGACGACCTACTTGAGCAGGTTACGGCTACGGTCAACAACGGCGTCGACTATGTTACGCTCGAGATGGGCGGCAACGACGTCTGTTCAGACGACACCGCCGGGATGACGGCCGTAGCGACGTATGCGGCGTACTGGAACGAAGCAATCGACGTTCTTCAAGCGGGCCTGCCCAGCGCCACGATTCTGGTTTGCGAGGTGGTGAATGTCGGCCGCGTGTGGGACGCAGGTTCGAGCAATTTCTGGTGCCGCTACGTGAAATGGCCCTTGTTCGGATTCTGCGATAACATGCTGTGCAACGGCACGACGCAACGCAACGAGGCGAAGGCGCGCAATGTCGAGTACAACAACGCGCTTCGCAGCCTTTGCGCCACGCAAGGCGTCATCTTCGACGACGACATTTTCGAAGTGGCGTTCACGCGCAGTCAGCTCAGCAGCGTCGACTGCTTCCATCCGGATGTCTCCTGCCAGAACCTGCTGGCCAATGCCAGTTACGACGCCAGCCGCTTCTAGCCGGTTGGCCGTTGTCAAAAACTTTCTGCGGGGCCGGTTTTTGTGCCGGCTCCGCGGGTTTTGCATGGGCAGAAACGGGAAGGGGTTTTTATGCCGCCGTTTTACATCAGAGCCGCTGTTTGCATCACTTTCTTTTCAACTCTATTGGCTGCTGCCCAAGGGGTAGCCGCTCCTAAAGCCCTGGTCGAGCCGACTTCGATCCACCTGGGCACGATTCGGTCCGGCGAAGTTGCAACAAGTCACTTTGCCGTCAGCAACACCGGCGATGCCCCGCTCGAAATCACCCAGATCCAAATGTCATGCAAGTGCATTGTTGTTGAAGGGCCTCCAGAACCCGTTATCGCGCCGGGGCAGTCGATGACGTTTGCGGTTGCCTACGATTCGGAGAGCCGGCACGGCGATCTTGCCGGCACCGTTGTCCTTTACACAAACGAACAGGAAGCGCGGATTCACACGGTTGATCTTCAGGTTACGGTGAAGGCGCTAATTGTGACTAATCCGGAAAACGCCGTCGTTTGGGGGCTTGCTCCGCGCGGCCACGAACTTTCCAAAGAGTTGAGTATCAGAACGGGCGACCAGGACGTTTCGCTCGAGGTAATCGGCGTGCACACCGAAGAACCCGGTATTCACGTGAAACATGAACTCTCTCAAGCGCATAGGCATGGCCAGGTAAAATTCTTCTTTACGCTCGATTCCACGCTTCCCCTCGGCGAGCACGAAAACCGGTTGATTGCCCGGTTGCGCGTGGGCGAGGAAGAGGTCGAGGTGAAGATGCCGCTGAAAGGGACGGTTGTGGGCGACGTGCTGGTGATGCCGCCGCTGATTTTCAGCCCGAAGATCGAGCACAAGCCCGGCCAGCGCATCAGCGAGATCTATGTGAGGTCGAGCGCCGCGGCGCCGCCGCCGAAGGTGCTTGGGGTGCTTGCCGTGGGACCGTTGCGGGCCGAGGTGCAGGCGGCGCCCGAGGAAAACCGCTACGTGCTCCCGGTTTATGCCGCGGAAAACCTGCCGCCCGGGGCGCGCAGCGGCACCATTTACGTCATGACCGAAAGCAAGGATGAGCCGATCGTGGGCGTGCCGGTTTATTTTCAAGCGGGCAAGGCGCTCCAACCCTCGCCGGACCGGTTGGTGTTTTCCCTGGCGGACGGCGTCCCGCCGGCCCAGCGGGTCGAGATACCGGCGCCCGAAGGCCGGCCGTTTGCGGTCAAAGACGTCAGATATGAGCAAGACCTGCTGACGGTAAACGTTGTAACGCCCGCGGCGCAGGATGGCGCGCCGGCCGTTATTGAAGTCATTCCGACAGGACTGGCCGATCCGGCCCGGGCAGCGGCCATGATTATCGTCGTTACCGACTGCCCGAACGCGGAGGAGTTTCTGGTACCGGTTCTGCTTAGACCGTAAAAGTAGGTTTAACGGCCGAGCCGGAGGCGCCGCCGTTGCTGCTGAGCGCATTTGGGTTTGGGCTTTTCCAAGACTTCCGCTGAAAACTGCTCATGCGTGTGATGTTTTTCACAGATTTGCCAATGAAATGAAGGTGCGATGTTGAAACTTGAAAATGCTCAGGATTTTCCGGTAGAGTCGGCACTTGAAATTGATGATTAATGCGTAGTTGCATTTCTCAGGAAGTAGATTGGCCGCGATACCGGCGCCGCGGGGGGTGCCGCGGGTCAGGAGCCGGTTGAGAGCGGGCAAGTCCCGTCGCGATAACCTTAGTGGCGGCCTATGGACATGGAGAGAGTATGGCGTCCCTAATCGAAGACGTGCTGTCGATCGAGAACCAGGCCAACGAGATTGTGAGCAAGGCCCAGGAGGAAGCCAGGTCGATCGAGAAATCGGCTGAGGCGGAAATCGACCGCATCCGCGCGGAGATTGACGACGAGGTCGACGGGCGGATTGCGGCCTACCGGCGCGATGCCGAACAAAAGCAGAGCGAGGCGCTGGAAAAGGAGAAGGCGGAAGCGGCAACGCGGCTTTCCGAACTCGACCGCCTGGACCAGGCGCTTATGGAGAAGCTCTCGGGGATGGTCGTAAAAGAATTTCGCGGGCGGTAGAGCATGGCCATTGACAAAATGACAAAAGTGACGATCGTCACGCCCGTCAATTCGAGCCACCGGCTCATCAACACGTTGCACGAACTCGGCGTCATCGAGCTGTCCGACGTCGTCGAAACCCACGAACATCCCGAAGGCGCGCTTAAACGCCGGGAAGCCTCGACCGAAGACTGCGACCGCGAACTTCAGAAAGTCAATCTGATACTGGGGCTGATGGACGTGTTTTTCCCGGTGAAGCAGACGTTCGTGGAAGGGCTTGTCAACCCGCCGCTCATTATCGAACCGCACGAACTTGACGAGGCGTTGCACAAGTTCGATCTCGAGAAGCTTTACCTGCGCGCAGCCGAACAGGACGACATCTACCGCCGTACGGAACGCGCGACAGCCGAGGCGAAAAACCAGTTCAAAGAACTCCAGCGGTTTGAAGACCTTCCGTTCCGCATCAGCGATATTTCCAAGCCGCGGCACATAAAGGTTTTTTACGGCCACGTCATGCCGCAGGCTCTCAATGCCATGGCCGCCGACGAGAACGTTCAGCGCCTGATGGAAATTGAGCCGATAGTCCCCGGCCAAGCCATGCGGAAAGACGGTTCGGGCGCGCCGGCTGCGCCCGTTAAAAAAGGCGAGCCGATCCGGGCCGTGGCGGCGTGCCTTAAACAGGATGAATCCGAAGCGCGGTCTCTGTTGAACTCGTTCGGGTTCGAGGAAGTGCCGCTGCCCGAGCTGCCGAGTACGGTGCGCGACCACATCCGAGAGCTTAAGGAAGACCTGGCTTCGCTCGACGGCCAAATGAACGAGGTGCGGGCGAAAGTGGAGGAGATGACTTCCTCGCGGCGCGCGCTGCTGGTGTTGAAAGCCTTCTGGGAAAACCGCCGGCAGCTATGCGTTCAACGCGCAAACACCGCCGACACCCAGTGGAGCCACATTGTCAGCGGCTATATTCGAGAGCGCGACCGGGAGCGGCTCGAGGATACCATGAAGCGGGAGTTCAGCTCCGCGGACGTAGTGTTCGAGGAGCCGGCCGAAGATGAAGAGGTGCCCATCAGCCTGACCACGGCGCCACTGGTCAAACCGCTGCAGATGCTGGTCGATCTGTTCGGCCTTCCGCCTTACCGGGCGTTCGATCCGTCGCCGTTTTTGCTGGTGAACTTCTACATTTTCTTCGGCATCTGCTTCAGCGACGTGGGCTATGGCATTATGCTGACGGCCCTCGCCGCGTACATCATGTACAAAGCCCGCATTTACGAAGGCGTGTACATCTTCGCCAAGCTGCTGCTGTTCGCCGGCGTGTCCACCATCGTGTTCGGGGCGCTGCTTGGTTCGTTCTTCGGCGACCTGTGGGACCCGCAGTACCTCGGCGAGGGCAACCCCCTTCAAATGCTTATGGTGAGGACGCGCGCGCTCGACCCGTTGGAAAAACCGCTGGTCGCGCTTGTGCTGGCGATAGCAATCGGGATCGCCAACCAGTTCTACGGCATCGGCCTCAAAATGTACAACGCCTTCAAAAACAGCGACCCCGCGACGGCCCTGTTCGACGGTTTGCTCTGGCTGATCATCCTGCCGGGGTTCACCATCATGATCGCGTCGGCGTTTGTGGAAATGCCGCCGGCGCTGTTCAACGTTGGCGTCGGCTTGTTCATTGTGGGCGCGATTGGCCTGATCCTCACGCAGGGGCGCGAGGCCGACGGGATCGTCAAGAAGTTCTTTGGCGGGCTGGTCAGCCTGTACGGCATCGTCGGCACATACGGCCTTACTTCTTTTATCGGCGACACGATGTCGTACTGCCGCCTGCTGGCGCTTGGTTTAACGACATCGATCGTGGCGCTTTCGTTTAACGTGATGGCGGGCCTGCTGCGCGAGGTGGCTTACGTGGGCCCGTTTCTTTTTGTGCTGGTTCTTCTGGGCGGGCACTTGTTTAATTTTGCAATAAGCGTGTTGGGCGCGTTCGTGCACTCAATGCGGCTGATTTTCGTGGAGTTTTTCGGCAGGTTTTACGAAGGCGGCGGCCGGGCGTTCAAGCCGCTCGCGTTCGACAGCGCGACGGCGGTCCTCAAGAAGCCGGCGCAATAACGGCAGAAATCAAGGGTGCTGCGCCCCTGGGGCGCGCTGGATAGAGAAAGAGACGGAGGTTCGACATGGATCCATTGGCGGTTGAGATAGGTCGTGGGCTGGCGATAGCCGGGGCGGGGCTTGCCGTAGGCCTTGGCTGCGCAGGTTCGGGTAAAGGGATCGGCGTGGCGTCGCAGGCCGCCACCGGAGTGCTCAGCGAGAAGCCGAACCTGTTCGGCAAGATCCTGGTACTTGTTGCGCTTCCGGGCACCCAGGGTATCTACGGGTTCATCACGGCCATCATGATTTTCATGAACACCGGCCTGATCGAAGGCACGTTCAACGTGGCCCCGAACACCGGCATCGCTCTGCTGGTGATAGGCTTCGGTGTGGGCATCGCGCTCTATGGTTCGGGCGTGTGGCAGGGCGAAGCCTCGGCCGCAACGATATCGCTTGTTGCCCGGCGCGAAGAAGAGTTCGGGCGCGGGATTCTGTTCCCGGCCCTTGTCGAGACGTACGCCGTTATCGCGCTGCTTGCCGGCATTCTCTCGATCATCTGGCTGGTGAACCCGGCCGAGGGAACGAACGTCCTCGAGTACATCCAGGCGGCGCAGTAAGCGCGCCTGCGCGAAGGGTATAAGGACATGGGTCTTGATAACATAAGCCGGTCCGTTCTCGAAGCCGCGAACAAGGAGGCCGAGCACATTCTGAAAGCCGCGAAACTGGCTGCAGACGAGACTATCGCCTCGGCCAAAGCGGCTGCGGAGCAGGACGGCGAGCGAAAGTACCAGGCCGCCGTGCGCGCCATCGAAGAGGAACTGGGCCGGCAGCTCATCCAGGTTCGCGGCGCCGCGAACAAGGAGCTGCTCGCCAAGAAGAATCAACGGTTGCGCGAGGTGTTCGACACGGCGCACGAACAGATCCTGGCGTTTCCGGAAAACGAGTACGCCGGCATCATGCAGGGCCTGCTCGAAAAATCCGCCGCCGAGGGCGGCGGCGCCGTGCGTGTGCATCCCGACGATGAGGCCGTGTTTTCGCGGCTGATCGAGGAAATCAACAAGGGCCGAAGCGGCGACGAGCAGGTCAAGCTCGATAAAGACAAGCCGCTCGAACAGCGGGGCGGGTTTGTATTCGTCGGCGAATCGTATGAAGTCGACCAGACGCTCGGGACGCTGCTGGCGGACATCGAGCGCGAGCTTGCGCCGAAAATCGCCGCGGAGCTGTTTGCCGGCAGGGAATAGAAGGTTGTTTCAGTGATTCGGTTAAGCGTAGATCAGCACGAATGGGGTTTCGCCAGCGGGCGCGTGAGCGTACTCGAGGGCCGGTTGCTGCCCACCGACTTTTTCCAGAACCTCGTCGTGGTCGACCATTCGGACGACCTGCTCCACCGCCTGCAGGAAACCCAGATGCGCGAATATGTCATGCCGGGCGCGACGTGGGAAGACTGGAGCGAAACCACCGACACGTTCTTTCACAAGCAGGCCGTGTCGTTGCGGCAGGATTGCCCTTCGCCGAAGCTGGTCAATCTGTTCCTGCTGACCGACGACTACCTGAACCTTAAACGGGCCCTGCTCAACCTGGGTTCGTACCCGTTCCCGAATGGGGCGTACAGCGATGAGCAGCTCACGGCGGTGGCCTCCGGCAACACCGGGATGCTGCCCAAAGAAGTGCGCGAGCCGATGGCCGCGTTCAGCGCGGGGTTCGCCGCGGATCCGTCGGCGCGGTTGGCACTGGATATCGTGCTCGACGGCGCGTATTTGCGCAACGTGCTCGCGGTTGGCGAGGAGATGGGTATCCCCATGATCCAGGCGTGGCTGGGTGAGATGACGTTGGCGCGGGCGACCGTAGCGCTTTGGCGGGCGGTGCGCGACGGGGTGAGCCTGCGCCTTTACCAGCAGCATTTCCTGCCGGTCGGGGATCACACGTCGGTTTTGAACGAGCTGATAAGTTCAGGCGAGCCTCAGAATTGGGGCGCGCTGATTCCGGGCACGGTTGGCGAACTGTGGCAGGAAGCCCAGCAGGCGCACGAGGACGAGCAGATCACGCAGTTCGGCGTGCTGATGTACAACCGGCTTACGCAGTTGGCCCGGCGCGCGAAATTGCAGACCATGGGCCCCGAGCGCGTGTTCGGTTACCTCTGGGGGCTGATAGTGGAGATTTATAACCTCAAACTCATTATCAACGGGCGATTGAACGGGATCGATGTGGACCTGCTCAAGCGCCGGCTGCGGGAATCTTATGTCTAGAGCGATAGTCGTTGGCGAAAAGACGTTCATCCTGGGTTTCAAGGGCGTGGGCTTCGAAATCGAACCTGCCGACGACACCGAGTCCGTCACCCGCGTGCTGGGTGCGCTTGCCCGGGAACGCGACGTCGGGCTGGTGCTCCTGACCGAATCCGTGGCGGTTGAGAACCCGGAAGCCGTCGAGAATTTCCGGCAACTGAACACGACGGCCATTTTAACCGTTATTCCAACGCATAAAGGCAGCGAACGCACAAGTTTTAAGGAAATGAGAAAAGCCGTCGAGCGGTCCATCGGTGTGGACATGCTCGGGAAAGACTAGGTACGACAGGCAGACAGGGCACAATGATGAGCAACAAGCAAGGTGTGGTAGTCAAGGTATCGGGACCGCTGGTGGTGGCGCGCGGATTGACGGGCTCGCGCATGTACGAAATGGTGCGCGTCGGCGAGGCGCGGCTATTCGGCGAAATTATCGAAATCCGTGGCAACGACTATTCGGTCCAGGTCTATGAAGAGACCGAAGGCATCGGCCCGGGCCAGCCCGTGTTTCCCACCGGCGAGAGCCTCAGCGTCGAACTCGGCCCCGGATTGATCCGGTCCATCTACGACGGCGTCCAGCGGCCGCTTGACACGTTGTACCGCGATTTCGGCGATTTCATTGTGCGCGGTGCCGAACGCCCCGCACTCAGCCGCGAAACGCAGTGGAATTTCGAGCCCACTGTGAAAACCGGTGACGAGGTCGCCGCCGGCGACGTGATCGGGACCGTGCAGGAAAGCAAGCTCGTCGTGCACAAGATCATGGTTCCGCCGAACGTCAAGGGCAAGATTGCCAAGATCGACGCGGTTACGGGCAACGTGGATACGGAAGTGGCCGTCGTCGACACGCAAAACGGCCCGGTTTCGCTCACGATGGTGCAGCGCTGGCCGGTGCGGCAGGGCCGGCCCGTACAACGCAAGATGCCGCCGGTCACGCCGATGGTGACGGGCCAGCGCGTCATCGACATGTTCTTTCCGCTTACCAAGGGCGGCACGGCTTGCGTGCCGGGCCCGTTCGGCAGCGGCAAAACCGTTGTGCAGCATCAGCTTGCCAAGTGGGCCGACACCGACATCGTCGTGTACGTCGGGTGCGGCGAGCGCGGGAACGAGATGACCGACGTGCTGATGGAGTTTCCCGAACTCAAAGATCCGAAATCTGGCGAGCCGCTGATGGAACGCACCGTGCTCGTGGCCAACACGTCGAACATGCCCGTGGCGGCCCGCGAAGCGAGCGTGTTCACCGGCATCACCATCGCCGAATACTTCCGCGACATGGGCTACAGCGTCGCCCTCATGGCCGACTCCACCAGCCGGTGGGCCGAGGCCATGCGCGAAATCTCCGGCCGCCTCGAAGAGATGCCCGGCGAAGAAGGCTACCCCGCCTACCTGGCATCCCGCATTGCGTCGTTCTACGAGCGGTCCGGCTTCGTCCAATGCCTCAGTTCCGACAGCCGCGAAGGCGCGCTCTCGCTGATCGGCGCAGTCTCGCCGGCGGGCGGCGACTTTTCCGAGCCGGTCGTGCAGGCCACGTTGCGCGTGGTGAAGGTATTCTGGGGTTTGGACGACAAGCTCGCGTTCGCCCGCCACTTCCCGGCCATCAACTGGCTGACCTCGTATTCGCTCTACCAGGCTACCGTCGACAATTACGCCAACGCGAACCTCGACCCGAATTGGGAAACCATGCGCAAGCGGGCCATGGGCATGCTGCAACGCGAGGCCGAGCTCGAGGAGCTGGTGCGGCTCGTCGGAATCGACGCGCTGGCCGCCGAAGACCGGCTGCTGATGCAGGCGTCAAAAATGTTGCGCGAAGACTTCCTCCACCAGAACGCGTTCGACGACCGCGACACGTACACGTCGCTGCCCAAACAGGCTAAGCTGCTCGCGCTTATCCTCTACTATTACGACCAGGCGCGGCCGGCGCTCGAACAGGGCGTTGCGCTCAACAACCTGCTGTCGTTGGAGACTTTCGATGACATTTCGAAAGCGAAACTCATTCCCGAAGACCAACCCGAACAGTTTGACGAGTTGAAAAAGAAAGTTTCGGCGGAAATCGACCAACTGCCAAGGCAATAAACAGAAAAGGGCTGAAAATCAGCCAAAACAGCACGGGGTGATCAAGTGGTTACCAGAGAATACCGCACGGCAAAGCAAGTTATAGGCCCGCTGGTTCTGCTCGAGGGCGTGGAAGGCGTTACGTACGGCGAACTGACCGACATCAAACAGCCCGACGGAACCATGCTCCGCGGGCGCGTTCTTGAAGTGAACGAGGACAAGGCGCTCGTCCAGGTGTTCGAGGGCACCTCCGGGATCGCGCCCGAAACCATCACGGTTAAGTTCCTCGGCAAAGGCATCGAGCTCGGCGTGTCCGAAGACATGCTCGGTCGCGTGTTCGACGGGTTCGGCCGGCCGGTCGACGACGGGCCCGCCATCATTCCCGAGAAGTGGCTGAACATCAACGGCAGCCCGATGAACCCGTTCGCCCGCGATTATCCCAACGAGTTCATCCAGACGGGCGTGTCGACGATTGACTTACTGAACACGCTTGTCCGCGGCCAGAAGCTGCCGATTTTTTCGGGCTCCGGTTTGCCGCACGCGCGGCTCGCCGCGCAGATCGCCCGCCAGGCGAAGGTGTTGAAAACCGGCGAAAAGTTTGCCGTGATTTTTGCCGCGATGGGCATTACGTTTGAGGAGGCGGAATTCTTCATCGCCGACTTCCGCCGCACCGGCGCCATCGAGCGCGCCGTGCTGTTCATGAACCTCGCCGACGACCCGCCCATCGAGCGTATCGCGGTGCCGCGGATGGCGCTTACGGCCGCGGAGTACCTCGCTTACGAAAAAGAAATGCACGTCCTCGTGATCCTGATCGACCTCACCAACTATTGCGAGGCGTTGCGCGAAATTTCGGCGGCCCGCAAGGAAGTCCCCGGCCGGCGCGGTTACCCCGGCTACCTCTACACCGACTTGTCCACCATCTACGAACGCGCCGGGCGCATCAAGGGCAAGAACGGATCGATCACGCAGATCCCCGTGCTGACCATGCCCGAAGACGACAAGACGCACCCGATTCCCGACCTCACCGGGTACATCACCGAGGGGCAGATCATCATCAGCCGGCCGCTCCACGTGCAGGGCATTTACCCGCCGGTGGACGTGCTGCCCTCGCTGTCCCGCCTGAAAGACAAGGGCATCGGCGAAGGCAAGACGCGCGAGGATCACGCCGACGTGATGAACCAGCTTTACGCGGCGTACGCGCGCGGCAAGAATGCGAAGGAACTGGCCGTCGTGCTCGGCGAAAGCGCGCTGAGCGAAACCGACCTGCTGTTCGTGAAATTCTCCGACGCGTTCGAGGACCAGTTCGTGCGACAGGGCGAGGACGAAAACAGGTCTATCGAAGACAGCCTCAGGCTTGGCTGGGACCTCCTCGCCATGCTGCCCAAGGGCGAACTCAAACGCGTGCGCGACAAGTGGATCGAAAAGTATTATCCCAAAAAGTCCTAAGGAAAGGATGCGAAATTGGCTCGATTGGCAGTAAACCCGACGCGGATGGAGTTGCTGCGGCTACGCAAGCGGCTTGTGGTGGCGCGGCGCGGCCATAAACTGCTCAAGGACAAGCTCGACGGGCTCATGAAGGAGTTCCTCGATATCGCCAAGGAGTACAAGACCTGCCGGTTCGCCGTCGACGACGAGCTGCCTTACGTCATGAAACTTTTCGTGCTGGCCGAGGCGTCGTCTTCGCGTCTCATCACCGAAGACGCGCTCGAGAACACCAAGCAGGACCTGGAAATCGTTACCAAGCCGCGGCGCATCATGAGCGTCGTCATCCCGACGCTCGACGTGACGTTCGGCGAAGTGACCGGGGGCTATTCGCGCATCCATACCTCGCCCGACCTGGACAAGGCCATCGCGGGGCTGCGCGAGTTTCTGCCGAAAATCCTCAAGCTGGCCGAGCTCGAACAGACGTTGCGCCTGATGGCCGACGAGATCGAGAAAACCCGGAGAAGGGTCAACGCGCTGGAACACACGTTCATACCCCGTATGGACGAAACGATAAAGTACATTACCAACAAGCTTGACGAGATGGAGCGGTCCACAACGAGCCGCCTGATGAAAATCAAGGCGCAAAGGCTCGCGCAGGATATCGTATAAGCCGCCCTACAGGCCGGCCTGACGGCCGGCCTATAGGGCGGGAGCAGTTTCTCTTCAACGCCGGAAGAAAGCCCGTTTCCGGGAAACGGCGGTGGCGAATGATCAAGCATCTGAGGGTGTTGGTAGTTGACGACGACGCTTCCATCCTGGAAGTGCTGACGGCCCACCTGCGTTCAAAAGGCTACACGGTCGATCCCAGAAGCAGCGCTAAAGAAGCCCTCGACGCGGTCCGTCTGACGCCGTTTGACCTCGTCATTAGCGACGTCAAAATGGCCGGTATGAACGGGTTCGAGTTCATCCGCATCGTCCGCGCAAATTTTCCCGGCATCGGCATCGTCATCATGACGGCGTTCGAAGACGAGTTCCCGCTCTCCGAAGCCCTCCGGGCCGGCGCCGACGGTTACATCACCAAACCGTTCAGCCTCAGCAAGTTCAGCCTCATCTTCGAAAAAGCCTATTGGCACGCGCTGCAACGGGAAGACTGGTGGGAGAAACACCAAGTGACGGTTGACGGTTGACAGTTGACAGTTGGCAGTTGGCAGTTGGCGCGGGTGCTGTCTTAGCCCGGTTATTTCACAAACCAGCATAGCCGGAACGAATGTCGGTAGCGCCACGCATTCTCGTGGATAGCACGCTAAAGTCCCGGTAGGGACGGTATGAAAGTAGCCCCGGACGTTAGTCCGGGGGCCAGCCCGCGCCTTTAAAACAAAGTCCCGTAGGGACGGTTGAAGCCTTGAGCAATTGTTTCTTCTGTGGTTTCACTCGTCCCTACGGGACTAACGCATGGTGAGGCTTGGAACCCAGGACTAACGTCCTGGGCTACTTTCTCGCAGTCCCTACGGGACTTTTCAGGCCCGCTCTCACAAGTCGCAGGGGCTCACCTGCTTTCTCGCAGTCCCTACGGGACTTTTCAGGCCCGCTCTCACAAGTCCCAGGGGCTCACCTGCCTTTCACCGAATCCAGCATAGTCGGAACCAATATGAATATGGGGAAACGCGACGATCCTGACGGATAGTGAGTGGCCCTTATGTCGTTTACGTCCTTTATGTCCTTTGTCTCAAAGCTTTCCGTAAAAGCCCGCAACGTCCTCTGTCAACATATCCAGCGCTTTCATTGAGGTGTAGATCTGGTGTCCCGACGGGTACCGCGCGTACTGTACCCGCTCGCGCAACCGCGGGTCCAGGCCGAGATGGGCGAGGGCGTATTCCTGGGTCAGGTACGGGCAGGTCAGGTCGTACAAGCCCGAGGCGCAAAACGCGCGGAACTGCGTGTTCAGCGTGACGGCCTCTTGAAGCTCGTCCGTTACGACCAGGTAGCCCTGATCGCCTTCGCGCCATTTCCACGCGTGGTTGATGTCCAGGTTGAGAAACTCGTATTCCATCAGCGTTTCGTACTGAAGCTTTTCGCGCACGTACGCGTTGAACGTTGCCACGAACGGTCCGGTCGGGATGAACAGGGCCGGGTCGATTCGCTGGTACCGCGATTCGGGCGAGACGGCGGTCGCCAACACCCGGCTGTCCATCAGGCCCAGCGTCTGGCCCGATTCGCGCATCAACTGAGTGATGAACTCGTGCGTGCCGATCCGCAGCTTGTTTATCAGGATGTACTGCGGCGACAGGCCCGTGTAACTCGCCAGCCGGTTGGCCACATTTTCCCGCATCTTCTCCGGGACGAGATCGCCCCGCGCCAACGCGGCCGAATAAGCGCCCACCGCCCACTTTTCCACTTCGGGCAGCACCTCCTCCGGGGCCGCGTCCTCAAAGTCCGGCAGCCGGTCGTGGTAGAGGGCCGCCGCGGCAAGCGAGGGCAGCGCAAGCACGTACGGCAGGTCGTTGCCTTCGTCGTACATGATCGTTTGGAAATTCAGAACCGACGAAATCAAGACCGCCCCGTCGATGTTGATCCCGTTCTCGGCCTGGAGGTAGTCCAGCAGGCCCGCCACCCGCGTCGTCCCGTAGCTTTCGCCAACGAGCACCTTCGGCGACATCCACCGGCCGTATTTCGAGATGTACATCCGGATAAACCGGCCCATCGACCGCACGTCGCGTCCAAACCTGTAAAAGTCGCTTGCGTCGACCCCTTCCGCCGCGCGGCTGAATCCCGTGCCTACCGGATCCACGAACACCAGGTCGGTAAACCAAAGCCAGGTGTACGCGTTGTCCACCAGTTCGTACGACTGCGGGATCTCGAGCCCTTCCCGCCCAAGGATTGCCCGTTGCGGGCCGAGCGCGCCCATGTGAAGCCAGATTGCCGAAGAGCCGGGCCCGCCGTTAAACACGAACGTCACCGGCCGTTCCCCGCGGTCCTCAACTTCGTACGCCACAAAAAAAACGTGCGCCAGCGGCTTGCCCTCGTCGCTTTCGAGCGTCAGCCGGCCCGCCGTGGCCGCATACTCCAGCGGCGCGCCGTCCAGCATGACGGCGCCGTGCGTCCGCACGGGCGCGGGCTCGGGCTTTGCCCCCTTGGCTTGTCCCTTCTTGCCCGCTTCCTCACCAACCGCGCAAACCGCCAGGCTTAGAAAAAGAACTGGTAGAAACCATCGCATGTAAAACGAGATCATTTCCGTATCCCAATCGTCTCAGTTGTCCCAATGGTCCCATTACTTTTTAGGAACGGCCCGCGGGAAGGAAATAATGCCCGGAAACGGCAGAGAAACCCTGGCTACAGCGCGGCATCTCCGGCCGCTTCGATTTTCTTCAGTTTGCGCCACAACGTGTTGCGGCCGATCCCGAGTTCGCGCGCGGCCCGGGTGCGGTTGTACTTGCAGCGGCGCAGGGTGGCGAGGATCAGGCGGGACTCGGCCTCGTCCAGCGTGCTTTTAGCAGGCGCCGGCTCGGCGACGGGCACGCCCGCCGATGCCGATGCGCGCTCGACCATCAGCCCCGCCTCGCCCGGTTGCAACGGCAAGAAGATGTAGCCGAACACGCCTTTCCGCATCGCGCGGACGGCTTCGGGGATCTCCGCCATCTTGGCGAGCAACAGCGCCGGCCGCGAGCGGGCCTGGATGACGGCCCGCCGGGAATCGTCGGCGATGACGACATCGGCATCGTCGGAAACCAGCCGGTGCCCTTCTTTTTGCAGCACGGCTTCGAGCGTCAGTTTCGTCGTCAGGTCGGATATGTCGAGCAACACGCGCGCCATGAGCTTAATCTAACTGCTTCCAACGAAATTTTCCACAAAACAGCTCGAGAAAAGCGTCGCGCGGGGTCTTACGTCAAGAATGCTGGGTCAAATGTAGACGCGGCATCCTGCCGCGTGTCCCGCGGCCGCGTGGCAAGAGGCTGGAAGCCTCTTCTACGTTGTGTGTATGCTGGGAACGGCCAACAGGAGGAACACGCAATGCTCGCTGCAATCGTTACCGTCTGCCTTTTGAGCGCCGCGGACGGCCCGCTGACGGCCGTGCCGTTCACCGATGTGACCGTCGAGGACGCGTTCTGGGCGCCGCGCCTGAAAACGGCCCGCGAAAAGACACTGCCGGCCAATTTCAAGTGGTGCGAAGACACCGGCCGCATGGGCAATTTCGCGAAGGCGGCGGGCCTGGCCGAAGGAGATTTTGAAGGCATCTACTTCAACGACTCCGACGTGTACAAGGTCATCGAAGGCGCTTCGTACATGCTCCACGCCGTGCCCGACCCGAAGCTCGACGCCTACCTGGACGATCTCATTGCCAAAATGGCCGCGGCACAGCAGCCCGACGGCTATCTCAACACGTATTTCACGCTTGTCACGCCGGACAAACGCTGGACGGACCTGCCCGTCAAACACGAGCTGTATTGCGCGGGCCACCTGTTCGAGGCAGCCGTCGCCCACTACAAGGCGACAGGCAAGCGCAGTCTGCTCGATGTCGCCTGTCGGTTCGCCGACTACATCGGGACGGTGTTCGGGCCAGGCAAGAGATACGGCGTGCCCGGGCACGAGGAGATCGAGCTGGCGCTCGTGAAGCTGCACCAGGCGACCGGCGAGCAGCGATATCTCGATCTGGCGAAGTTCTTCGTCGACGAGCGCGGCAACCACGAGAACCGCAAGTCCTACGGCGATTACTGTCAGGACCACGTGCCCATCCGCGAGCAGAACGAGATCGCCGGCCACGCCGTCCGCGCCATGTACCTGTACAGCGGCGTTGCCGACGTCGCCCGGCTCACGGGCGACGGGGCGCTCGTCGACATGATGGGCCGGATCTGGAATGACGTCGTGTTGCGCAAGATGTATATTACCGGGGGGATAGGGCCTTCGGCCAAGAATGAAGGTTTCACGGTCGCCTACGACCTCCCCAACGATTCCGCCTATGCCGAAACCTGCGCTTCCATCGGCATGGCGCTCTGGAACCACCGGCTCAATCTGCTCCACGCCGACGCCAAGTACGCCGATGTCGTCGAGCGGGTTGCCTACAACGGCCTGCTGTCGGGCATCGGGTTGGACGGCGAGCATTTCTTCTACGTCAACCCGCTGGCGAGCCGCGGGTCGCATCACCGTCAGCCGTGGTTTGGCTGCGCATGCTGCCCAACGAACCTTGTGCGGTGGTTGCCGTCGCTGCCGGGGTACGTTTACGCCCACGGCACGGGCGGTCTGTATGTAAATATGTACGTAACCGGCAGGGGCAAGGTGCCTGGCAAGAAGGGGGCGGTTACGATACGGCAAGAGACGAATTACCCGTGGGAAGGCGACGTAAAGCTCACGGTTTCCGTGCAAAAACCGCAAAAACTCGCCCTGAACCTGCGGATACCCGGCTGGTGTGAGGAGTATAGCATCAAGATTGGCAGCGAGGCTGTAAATGTCCCGCTTTCAAAAGGTTACGCCAGAATTGAGCGAAAATGGTCGGACGGCGACCAGGTCGAGCTGGACTTGGCGATGCCTGTGCGCCGCGTGAGGGCTAACCCGCTTGTGGAAGCCGACCGTGGCCGGGTTGCATTGCAGCGTGGGCCGGTTGTCTACTGCCTCGAAGGGGTTGACAACGCCGGCCGCGTCCTCAGTATGGCGTTTCCGCCGACGGCGCCGGTGGCGGCCGAGCACCGGCCCGATCTTCTCGGCGGCGTGACCGTCCTAACAGGCCGGGCGCTGGCGCGGACGCCCGCGGATTGGAACGGGGCGCTGTACAAGAGCGATGCCGGCTTTGAGGAGGTCGAGTTCACGGCCGTACCCTATTGCGTGTGGGACAACCGGGAGCCCGGGCCGATGGTGGTTTGGCTGCCCGAGTCGGTTTCGATGGCCGAGAACCCGCCCGTACCCACGCTGGCCAACCAGAGCGCGGCGTCGGCCACGCACGTTGAGGGCGAGCTTTCGGCGCTGTCCGACGGCATCGAGCCGGCGGGCTCGAACGACCAGTCGATACCGCGGTTTACCTGGTGGGACCACAAGGGCACGACGGAATGGGTGCAGTACGAGTTCAAACAGCCGAGCGAGGTGCGCGTGGTCGAGGTTTACTGGTTCGACGACACGGGCGTGGGGCAGTGCCGCGTCCCGGCCGAGTGGCGCGTTCAGTGGAACGACGGCGAGAACTGGAGACCTGTGGAGAGCCGCGGCCCTTGCGGCGTGGCGGCCGATACGTTCAACCGCGCCGAGTTCAAGCCGGTGACGGCGCACGCGCTTAGGCTTGTAGTGAAGCTGCAAGACGAGTTTTCCGGCGGAATTCTGGAGTGGAAGGTCGATTAGGCTTTTGGAGTGGCGACGACGCGCGCCGTTACGTCGTACACGTCGGCGTCGATAATCTCGGCGGTGACGAACTCGCCGTTTTTGAGTTCGCGGCTTGATTCCAGGACGACGAGGCCGTCCACTTCGGCGGCTTCGCGCTGGCTTCGGCCGACCCATTTCTCCCGGTTTTCGTCGTACCCTTCGACGAGCACGCGTGTGGTGCTGCCGATCCGGGCCTGGCCGATCTCTTCGGTGATCTCCGCCTGCAACGCCATAACTTCTTCCCACCGCTTCTGCTTTACGCGCTTGCCCACCTGGCGCGGCATCGAGGCCGCGGGCGTTTCGGCCTCGCGCGAGTACGGGAACGCCCCGAGCCAGTCGAACCGGCACTCCCGCATGCCGTCGAGCATCGCGCGGTGCGCGGCCGGCGTTTCGCCGGGGAATCCGACCAGCATGGTGGTCCGAATCGCGATGCCCGGCACGGCTTTCCGCAACCGCTCCACCAGCCGCTGCGGGTTCACGTGGCGGAACGGCCGCTGCATCTGCCGCAGAATGTCCGGGTCAAAATGCTGGAGGGGCACGTCCAGATACCGCGCCACCTTTTTCTCGGCCGCCATCGCGTCGAGCAAGTCGTCAGTAACGCCCCCCGGATAGCAGTACATGCAGCGCACCCAGAACTCGCCGGGGATCGCGCAAAGGTCGTGCAGCAGGTCCGGCAGCCAGTATTCGTCCTCCCAATCGTGGCCGTACACCGAGATGTCCTGCGCCACAAGCGTCAGCTCGCGCACACCGCCCAGAATCAGGTTTCGCGCCTCGTCGATCAGGATTTCCGGCCGTACCGAACGCTGCTTGCCTTTCATCAGGGGAATCGAGCAGAACGCGCACGAATGGTTGCAGCCGTCGGCGATCTTCAGGTAGGAATACGGCCGGTCGTCGGCGCGCCGCCGCGGCATGGGCTCGTTGATTTCGACGAGCGGTTTTGATGCGACGATATTGCGCGGATGCGGTTCGGACGTGACCAGGCCGACCAACTGCCGGTACTGGCCCACGCCGGCTATGCCGTCGATTTCGGGGATCGACTGCAGGAGTTCGTCGGCGTGGCGTTGGGCCAGGCAGCCTGCCACGTACAGCCGCGGCGTCCCGTTGCGCGTTTTCACCTCCGCCCAGGTAACCAGCGCCTCGATAGACTGCTGTTTTGCGTCGGCGATAAAACCGCAGGTCAAAACGACCACGGCGTCCGGCATCGGCGCGTCCGGCGACGGCTCGAACATCACATCGTAGCCCTGTTCTTCGAACAGGCCCGCGAGGTATTCGCTGTCGACAGTGTTTTTGTCGCACCCGAGGGTTATCAGTCCAATAAGCATTCATGAATTGTACGGGGGCAAACATGACCTGTCAAAGTCGCTGGTGGCAAGAGGCTGGAAGCCTCTTCTACCTTGCCAAAAGTAGACGCCAATGAAAGTAGACGCGGCATCCTGCCGCGTGAGGGGAATAAACCCGTCCGCGGGCGCCTTAGAGTTGTGGGAGGGCTTGCCATGCGTTGGGTTTGGGTGCTGCTGATTTTTTCCTCCGCAGCGGCTTGTGCCGAACGGCTTGACACGGCCGCCACGGTCGTCCTGGAAAACGATGTCCTCAAGGTCGAGCTTTACGCCGACCGGCCCGCGCCGCTCTGTTACATCCACAAACCCACCGGCGAGCGCATGATCGGCTGCACGACGGACGGCGTGTGGCGCATCAACGGGCAGGACCTGCCGTGGGCGCGGTGGCGGGTGATACCATTCCGGCGCAGCGACGGCACTGCGGCCGCGTACGAGATGGTTTTGTCCGGCACGCCGTTGCGCGTGCAGGTGCGTTTCGTTCTGCGCCAGAACATGCTCGAGATGCGCCTGCAAAACGTTCACGACCCGGCCGGCATGTTGCAGACGATCGAATGGATCGACATGCCCCTGCTGGTTTGCTGCGACGCTGCCTGCACGTACTGGCGCGAAGTCTGGCGCGGCGCCAAGTGGCGGCCCGACGCCCGGCCCGTCTGGCGCCCCCAAATTGGCACAGGCGTCATCGCCGCCTCGCAGCCTGATCCGGCCGCGCGCCCGACGCTGCATGCCAGCGTGTTCAGTCCGAAAAACCTCTGCGCGTTCGTGACGAGCAACTGTCGGCTGTTTCCGTTGCTCGACCGCCTTGTCAAGATAAGCCCAGATTCGGATTGCGCCGGCGCCTACGCGCTCTCGCTGAACGCGTACTACAACTGCGGGGAGCCGTTGCGCGCGCGGGTCGTGTTCTTGCAGGACGTCAACGGCGATGGGGCGTGCGACATGAACGACTATGCGCTCTGGATGAACCGGCATCTGCCCGAGCCGCCCGGCGACCGGCTGGCCACGGCGCTCTGGTACAAGCTCGACGACGCCGCGCCGGAGCAAACGCTGGATATCATGCGGCGCCTCTCGAACCTCACCGGCGGGCTGCCGCAGGTGTGCCAGTTGACCGGCTGGCGCGACCGCGCCGGCGCGGCAACACAGCTCGCCGGCCTTGCCGCCAACGCCCGCGAATTCAACGCCATGATCAGTTGCCAAACCCGGTTCAGCGGGGTACTGCCCGACCCGGATCCCGAAGGCGCGCTGGCTTCGACGGGCGCGGCGCCCGATTGGCGCCGGCTGGTTCCGAGCCCGGAGGAGAATGCGCCCGCGTTCGGGCTGCACCTGGCCGCGTTCCGCAACAGCGCCGGCCAAACGGTTCCGGAGCAGCTTTACGGCGGGCTGTTGCCGCTGCTTGACGAGCTGAGCCGCCACGGCGTCAGTGTTACGGCCCAGAACACCGGCGGCCTGCCGGTTGAAATGGCGGGGTTGTTCGGCGCTTTATGGCGGTTCGAGCCGCCGTTCGAGCTGTGGCCCATGTACCACGGCCGAATGCTTGCGGGACTTCCGCCGGAAACGGCCCGCTATGCGCTCGGCCACGGCTGCGGCATCGAAATCGTCAAAACCGCCGACGGCGAGATCGACTGGCTAAACCTGCTCGACCAGGTTTATCTGCGAGCGATGCTCTACCATTTCTACCTCGAACGCGAGTGGCTCGACACCGAACAAATGCCAAACGGCGCGGTCCGCGTCACGTTCAGCCGCGACACCACCACCGCCGCCGGCCCCGCGCCCGATGATATCCGCGTGGTCGCCGCTGGCATGACGGTGGCCGACGGAACCGACAGGTTCATCCCACGAGGCGATGCCATCTATGCCTACAGCCGCGACGGCACGTCCCGCTCCTGGAAGCTGCCCCAAAACTGGGCCGGCCAGGCATTGCAGGTCACAACGCTCACCGCCGACGGCCCTCAGCCGCCGCAAGAGGTAAAAAACCGCCAGGGCCGAATACGCATCCACTTGGCGCCCCGTACGCCCACAATCATCACCCGGCTGCCAGATCAAAGCTGAAAACCACCGAAACGTCAGTCTTCTCCCAATCGTCCCACTTGTCCCAACTGTCCCAACCGTCCCAAGCACCATGCTTGTAACGAGCAGCCGAAACATATAAATTACACGCGCCCGGAGCAGTGTGGAAAACAGGGCAGAATAGGGGCCGCAATGACACCAACCGGAGCGCAAATTCCCGAAAAGGGGCTTGACAAGCAGGCGCTGCTCGACAAAATGAGCGCCATGCGGGCGGGGGACGTCCAGTGGGAAAACAACCGGGCGTTCGGCCTGGTTTACAAGCACAGCGCGGTTCACACCGACTTTATCCGGCAGGCGTACGGCCTGTTTATGTCAGAGAACGGCCTCAACCCGATGGCGTTCAGAAGCCTCCAGCAGATGGAGCGGGAGGTCGTCGGCATGACGGCCAATATGTTTCACGGCGACAGCGAGGCCGTCGGCAGCATGACGTCCGGCGGGACGGAAAGCCTGTTGCTGGCCGTGCTGACGTACCGCAACCACGCCCGCCGGAAACGCCCCTGGATCCGCAAGCCCGAGATGATCATCCCCGAGTCGGCCCACGTGGGCTTCATGAAGGCGGGCGAGTATTTCGACGTGCGGATGGTGAAAACGCCGCTGGCGGCCGATTACCGGGCCGACGTGGCCGCGCTCGAATCGCGCATCGGCCGGAACACCATCGGCATCGTCGGCTCCGCGCCCTGCTACCCTTACGGCGTCATCGATCCCATCGAAGAGCTGGGAGCCGTGGCGTTGCGCCACCGGGTGCCGCTGCACGTCGACGGATGCCTGGGCGGGTTTTTCCTGCCGTGGGTCGAAAAACCCGGCCACACCCTGCCGCCGTTCGATTTCCGTGTCCCCGGCGTTACGTCCATCTCGGCCGACGTTCACAAGTACGGTTACGCGGCCAAGGGCGCTTCGACGATCGTGTACCGCTCGATGGACTTCTTCCGCGACCAGATCTTTGCCGAGGTCGACTGGTGCGGCGGCGTGTACGGCGGCGCGACGATGGCCGGCACGCGGCCGGGCGGCGCGATTGCCGCGGCGTGGGCAAGCCTGCACGCGCTCGGCCAGGACGGCTACACCGAGAACGCCCGCGCCATTATGGACACGGCGCGCAAGTACATCGACGGCGTCTGCGCCATTCCGGGGTTGCGCATCCTGGGCGAACCCGTGATGGGCGTGTTCGCGTTCGGCGCCGAAGACAAACGCCTCAGCATGTACGCCGTTGCCGACCGGCTCGAAGAGTCCGGCTGGCACGTCGATCGCAACCAGAAGCCCGAAAGCATCCACGTGATCCTCAACGCAGGCCACTCTAAAGTGGCCGACGCCTACCTCGCCGATCTCCGCGCCGCGGTCGAGCACGTCCGCGCCCATCCCGAGACGGTCCTCGAGGGCAAGGCGCCCATGTACGGCCTGATCGCCGAAGCCCCGATGCGCCGCATGGTCAAACGCAACGTCGTCGCCACGCTCGCGCAACTCTACGTTCAGCGCGAGGGCGCCGCGGTCGACGACGACGAGATGGTCGCCGAAAGCGTGCCCGCGCCCGTGATGACCCTGCTCCGCGCCCGCGAACGCATCCGCAGGCTGTTTCGAAGGTAGCCAATGTCAAATCTACAAGAACATCCGTCCTTTATGTCGTTTACGTCCTTTATGTCTTTTGTTTGCTTCTGGCCATGCTTCTATTCTTCATAATCGCCTCCATATTTGCCCTCGGCGCGTGTGTGCAGACGATTGCCGGATTCGGTTCGGCGCTGGTGGTGATGCCGATCCTGGCCCAGGTGATCGGTGTGAAAACGGCTGCGAGCGTGATGGCCGTCGTCGGTGCAACGGTAACCGTGACAGTGCTCTACCAGAACCGGCGGGGGTTGCGATGGCGCGAAGCGGGGCGTCTCCTGGCCGGTTCCGTGGTGGGAGTGCCGTTGGGCGTCGTGGCGCTGAAAAACCTGCCGCCGGGCCCGGTGATGGCCGTGTTGGGGTTGGTCCTGCTGGCTTACGGCGCGTACTGCCTGGCCGCCGCGCGGACCGCGTCAGCCGAAGTGCATCCGCCCGCCGAAAACCCGACGCCGGCCCAACGCGCCGCCGCGGCGCTGGTAGGGTTTTGCGCGGGCCTGCTTGGCGGCGCGTATGTCACCGACGGGCCGCCGTTGGTCGTCTACGGGTCGGTAAAAAGATGGCCCAAAGATTCGTTCCGCTCGATTCTCCAGGCCTGTTTCCTGGTCGACGGCGCGCTGATCCTGGCGTTCCATGGCGCCGGCGGGTTAATCACGCGCGAGATCGTCGCCTACTGCCTCTACGGCATTCCCGGTATGCTCGCCGGCCTCCTGATCGGCACCCTCCTCGACCGCCGAATTAACCATGCCCTGTTTCACCGCCTGCTGCTTGGACTGATTCTGCTGCTCGGCGCCGGTTTGCTGGCCAGGGCTTTCGTTGTTTAGCAGTCGGTTCTACGCACGCCGTTGCGCCGTGTCGATCTCGGCAACCTTCTTGAGGGCGTCGTGAATATAATCCGCCCACTCTTCAAGCCCCTGGGCAACCTGTGCGCCCAGCCAGGCGTCGACCATTTCTTTCGCCATGGCCGGGGCAACAATCATGGCACCCATGCTGATAGCGTTAGCATCGTTCGCCACGCGCGCCATCCGTGCCGAGAACACCGACTCAACGCACACCGCGCACACACCGCTGAATTTGTTGGCCACAATCGACACGCCCGCGCCCGTGCCGCAGAATAGCACCGCCCGCTCGACCGTTTTCTCTTGCAGAAGCTTCGCCGCGGCCGCCGCCGCCGCATGATAGACCACTTCATTGTCCCGTGTGGACCCCGCGTCGAGCACAGTATGTCCCTTGCTTTCCAGATGCTCTTTGATGGCGTCTTTGAGCTCGATCGCGCCCGGATCCGCGGCTACGGCTATGTTCATGTTTTGACTTCCTTTCGAGGGTTTTTAAAGAGCAAATTCAATTACATTGAACTATATGCCTTTGCCGCCGATGCTGCAAGTCGAAGAGTTGAAAGGCTCACGCGTTGGGCCCGGCAGTTGCAGGGGTTTTTCAACAGCTTTTGTTTGGAACGGCGAAGCGAATTGCGTATTCTTAGAGAGAGCAAGGAGTAATTTGGTGTTTTCTGGAATGGAACGAAGCTTTACGTTGCCACTGGTTTTGGTTTTGCTGCCAGGATTGTGCACTGCATCATTCGGCGATGCGCTGGTTTTGGAGCCGCCGACGCCGCCGGATCAACTGGAAGCCGACATCGAAGTCTGGTCGTGGAACATTGCGGCGGCGAGCCTGAAGAACCTCATCCCGATGTTCAACGAGGTGTACCCGCGCGTGAACGTCCGCGTCAACCAGAACGGGACGAACATGCAGTCGCGTTTCCTGCTCAGCCTCGCCGCGGGGGTGGGCGCGCCGGACGTGATGCAGTTGCAGGTGCGGGAAACGCCGCGCTATTCGATGACGGGCCGGCTCACCGATATCACGGAGATTGCCGAAAAATACGAGGACGACTTTCCGCCGTCGTTCTGGCGCGACGTCACGCACGAGGGCCGGGTGTACGGCATCCCGTGGGACATCGGGCCCGGCGGCGTGTTTTATAAGCGTAGCCTGTTCGAGAAGTACGGGGTGGATCCGCTCGGCATCGAAACGTGGGACGACTACATCGAGGTTGGCAAAAAGATCCTCGAGCAGTCCGGCGGCGAAACCAAGATGCTTTGCATACCGCACGGCATGATGGTGGACCTGTTCGAGCCGCTGCTGCAACAGCTCGGCGGCCAGATCTTCGATAAGGAAGGCCGGCTCGCGGTTTACTCGCCGGAGTCGCTGAAGCTCCTCGATCTGTTCCGGAAGATGCTCGAAGCCGGCATCGGCGCGAACATAAACTCTTTTACGCACGAGCATCTTGCCTCACTGCAATCCAAGTCGATCGCCACTTACCCCTGCGGCGCCTGGTTCGGCGGCTCCATCCGCGATTACGCCGAAAATACCGCCGGCGACTGGGGGGTGTTTCGGCTGCCGGCGTTCGAGCCTGGCGGGCTGCGCACGACCAACTTCGGCGGTTCGTCGCTCGTGGTACCGGACCAGTGCGAGAACAAGGAAGCCGCCTGGCGGTTCATCGAGTTCGCCTTGTGCACGGTGAAGGCCCAGATCGAGCAGTTCCGCGCGTTCGACCTCTACCCGGCCTTCCTGCCCGCGCACGAACACCCGTTTTTCGACGAGCCGGAGCCGTTTTTTGGCGGCCAGAAAACCCGCAGGCAATTCTCGCTCGACGTTCTCGAGATCCCCGTGATGTACCGCTCGCCAAACCTTATGGAGGCCGAACGGTACATCAACCAGACGTTCAGCCGCTGGGTGGGCGGCGGCATGCGCGACACCGAGAAGATGCTTGCCGAGATGGAAAAGAGCATGAGCCGCCGCCTCGGCTGCGGAATTTCGCCGGACTCGTTGAGCCGGCGCGGGGGGCAATGATGCGGCAGGGACTTTGGCGGCGCATTTGGGAACACAGGCATTTCTACGCCTTTATCTCGCCGTTCTTCCTGATTTTCGCCGTGTTCGGCCTCTATCCGCTACTGTTTTCGCTCTACCTGAGTTTTGTCCAGTGGGACGGCTTGACGGAAATCAAATGGGTCGGCCTTGCCAACTTTCAGAACATGCTCCACGACGAGCTGTTTTTTACTTCGCTCTGGAACACGCTGGTGATCGGCCTGCTCTACATCCCGCCGATGTTCGTTGGCGCGTTCCTGTTCGCGCTGGCCCTCAATGCCGGGTGGATCAAGTTGCGCGGCATGTTCCGGGCGGCCTTTTTTATGCCCGTGATCACGCCGATGGTGGTTGTGGCCATCGTGTTCTCGCTCATCTACAGCCAGGAAGGGGGCCTGCTAAACTACGTCCTGGGCGGAGTGGGGGAGGTGTTCCCCTCGCTCAAGATCAAGCCCATCGCCTGGCTGACAAGCGACACCTGGTTCAAACCCGCGCTCGCCATCCTGCTCGTGTGGCGGTGGACCGGCTACAACATGGTGTTGATGCTCGCCGGCCTGCAGGGGATCTCGACAGAGTACTACGAGGCGGCCCGGATCGATGGCGCCGGGCTGTTCCAAAGGATGTGGCACATCACCCTGCCGCTGATGCGGCCGGTGTTCGTGTTCTGCGCGATCATGTCGCTCATCGGGACGGTGTACATGTTCGACGAGGTGTTCGTCCTCACCCAGGGCGGCCTCGGCGGCCCCGGCGTGTCGGGCATCAACTTCGGTCTGTACCTGTTCAACACGTCCTTCGCCGACTTTAAATTCGGTTATGCCTCGTCGATGGCCTACACCATGGCGTTCCTCGTGTTCCTGGCCTCGCTGCTGATCCTTCGGCTGCGAAAAACGGAGAACTGAGCCATGGCGCGCTACAAGCACCGCAAACGCATCCTGGCGCACCTGCCGCTGGCCGGTATGGCGTGCCTGTTCGGATTCCCGTTCTACTGGCTATTTATTTCGGCGTTCAAAGACAAGAGCCAGATCTTCAAGCTGCCGCCCGAGTTTCTGCCCCACCCCTGGATGTTCGAGAATTTCGTGCGCGTTTTCCAGGAAACACAGATCGTCCGCGCGTTTTTCAACTCCGTTGTGATTGCCGGCGGCCACGTCGCCCTCGCCTTGTTCCTCTGCTCGCTGGCCGGCTATGCGTTCGCCAAGTTCCCCCGCGCGCCCGGCCGCGATAAACTGTTCGCGTTTGTACTGGCCACCATGATGATCCCCGTGGCCGTCATGCTCATCCCGACGTTCGTGGTGTTGTGCAAACTGCACGCCGTAAACACCTACTGGGCCATGATCGTCCCGACCGCCGCGAACGCCTTCGGAATCTTCTGGATGCGCCAGTATGCCGCCCAGAACATCCACAACGACCTGATTGACGCCGCCCGCATCGACGGCTGCACCGAGTTCCAAATCTACCGCCGCATCGTCGTGCCGGTACTCAAGCCCGCCATGGCCGCGCTCGGAATCGTGCTCGTCATCAATATCTGGAACAACCTCATGTGGGCCTTCATCGTCCTCCGCACCGAATCCATGTACACCCTCCCGCTCGTCATCTACCTCCTTCACGGCGAAAACAGGACCCCCTTCGAACTCATCATGGCCGCAAGCGTCATCGCCACCTTCCCGCTCATCATCGCCTTCCTGATCTTCCAGAAAAACTTCATCCAGGGCATCACCGCCGGCGCCATAAAGGGTTAGGTCAGGCCGTCCCGTACGCTTCCATGTGCGCCGTTGAAACCCCACCCATACGTGCCATGCCGCTCCCTGTTTTGCCAGGCGTGCAAAAACCTGCGGGCATTTGCCCAAATTGCCGCTTTACCCTTACAATTCTTCTATAGGCGTAGTAGCACGCAGAGCAGATTTCACAGATTCTATGACTATTCTCTCGGCAACCCTGCTGATTTTCCTGGTTCTCGACCCTGTCGGGAACGTGCCCGCCTTCATGTGCATCCTCAAAGGGATGGAACCCAGGCGGCAGGCCCACATCATCATCCGCGAGATGCTGATCGCGCTGGCCATCCTGATCGCTTTCATGTTCCTCGGGCCGTACATTTTGCTGACGCTGCAAATTTCACAACCGGCGCTCAGCATCGCCGGCGGCATCATCCTGTTCCTTATCGCCATCCGGATGATTTTTTCTTCGGTGTCCGACATGTTCGTCGGCGATCAAGAGGGCGAACCGTTTATCGTGCCCTTGGCCGTGCCGCTGATAGCCGGCCCTTCGGCCGCGGCGACGATCCTGCTGCTCATGGCCCGTGACCCCGCCCGCTGGCTTGAATGGCTTGTAGCGGTCGTGTTTGCCTGGTTTCTGGCGGGCATAATTTTGCTGTTCAGCGGCCCCGTCAGCCGTCTCGTAGGCCAGCGGGGCCTCATCGCGATGGAACGCCTGATGGGCATGATCCTGACAACCGTGGCGGTGGAGATGTTCATCGACGGCCTTTTCGACCTGCTAAACCGCGCGGCTTGACCGGTGGCCGGTGGGCCTTCTGTGCGGCAATCCACAGTTGCGCGAAATAGCGCGGGTGTGGTACGCTTCGATAGTTTGACAGCCGTTCGAGTTCACGCTGGATAAACTGGCGCAGAGTTTCTTTTTTACGGGCTTCCACGGAGGTTTTTGGCATCATGATGCACTGGATGCGCAAGCATCGGAAATGGATTCTTTGGGGTATTGTAATAGTGGTCGTGCCCAGCTTCATCGCCTGGGGCGGCTACAGGGGCCGCAACCGCGGCGACGGCGAAGGCGTCTCGCAAATTCTTGCCACTGTCGGTGGAATTTCCATCACGCGCGAGCAGTATCTGGACAGCCTTAACGCGGAAATCCGCCGCCGCACCCGGTACGGGCAGGAAGCCTCGATCGAGGATCTTGTGGCCGACGGTACGGCTGAAAAACTGCTGGAAAGCATGATCGACGCCGCGCTTCTAAGACTCGAAGCCGCAAAAATCCAGCCCAAATTCAGCCGGGAGTATCTCGTCGAGCGCCTCAAACAGGACCCCTCATTCCAGGACGACGAGGGCAATTTCAATCCCACCCTCTGGAACGATTGGGTTACCTCCGACCGCCGCCAGAACTGGAACGAAATCTATGCCAGCGTCGCCGAGCAGGTGGCCCGCGAAATGGTGGTTAAAGAGGCCATGGCGCCCGCGCGCGTCCTCGATGACGAAGTGCGCGACGAGTTCGAGAAAAACTTCACCAAGTATCAGATTAAATTCGTCCAGGTTGCGCCGGAAGTTACGCCGACTGAAGATCAACTCCAGGAACAGTACGATAAAGATCCTTCAAAATACCAGACCCCCGAGCAACGCTACATCGAGTACGCCGCCGTATCCCTTATGCCTCCGCGCCCGGCGGTGCTGGACGAAATCCTTGAAAAAGCCCGTGCCGGCGAAGATTTTGCTCAGCTTGCCAAACAGTACAGCCACCACCCTCGCGCCAAAGAAAACGGCGGCGAGGTTGGCTGGTATACCGAGTCCGACACCCTTCCGGACCACCTGAAGAAGGCCGTCGCGCTGGAGGCCGGCGAGGTCAGCGATCCGGTCGAATTCAACGGCGCTTACTACATCTTCAAGGTCGACGAAGTGAAACCCGGCGAGGAGTCGGGCGAATCGAGCAAGCACATCCGGCAGGTCATGATCCGCCCCGCGCTTACAGAAGAAGAACGCGCGGCCCTGCAGACTCAGGCCGAGGATTTCATGTTTAAAGTGCTGGAAACCGGCGAGTTCACGAAGACGGCCGCCGATGCGGGCCTGGAAGTCAAAACCGCCAAAGAGGTTTCGGAAAAGACTACTGAAATCGAAGGCATGCCGCCCGAAGACGTGCGGTCGTTTGTGGAAGCCGTAAAGACCATCCCGGCCGAAGGGCTGAGCGGGGTGATCGATTCCGTACGCAATCTGTACGTAGCGCGCGTGCTCGAAGTCGAGCCGCCCGTCATTCGCCCCTTGGAAGAAGTCCGCGACCTCGTTAAGGAAGACGTAATCGCCGAGGTGAAGCGCACGCCCGAATACGGGGAGCGCATGGAGGAAGCCGCCGAACGCATCACGGATGAGGCCGAAACGCTCGAGCAGGCCGCCGAACTTTTCCCCGACCTGAAGCTGGAAGTCAAAGAGACCCAGCCGTTTTCGAAAGCCGATTACCTGTTCAACCAGGGCATTATGCTCCAGACCGCCAACGTCATAGACGCGGTAGCGGATGTGGCGAAAGGCGAGATGGCCGGCCCCGTCTTCGGTTTCGGCGCGCAAGCTTATGTCTTTGAACTGGTGGAAAAAGTCCTGCCAACCGAGGAAGACTGGACCGAGATCTTCCCGCAAGAGGAAAAGAAACTGCGCGAAAAGCTGTTGACGGCTAAGAAGACGGCGCTTTTCATGGACTACATCGCCGCGTTGCGCGATAAAGCCGCGACCGAAGTGCCCATCCGGCGCGATGCCAACGCCATCAGCGATGCGCTCGGCCTGAACAAAAAGCCCGTCACCGCCGAAGATGAAGGCGGAAGCGAAGGTGCGCCTGAAACGGCCGCGACTGGCGAAGAAGAGTCCGCCGAGGCTGATACGGCTGTTTCCGATGAGCAGCCGGTTGAAGAAGCTGTTGTCCCCGCGGATAACCAGTCCGCCGAGCAAACCGCGTCCCCGGCCGAAAACTAGTCAACGAAGCAGTCGAACCTTCTACAGGCCCTGTCTGCCCTATACGTCCTGCTTTTCCAACGCTTCGGCGGCGCCTTCCGGCGCGGGTTGCTCGACAAGAGCAGCCGGTTGAAGCGGCGAAGACCGCACCACCAGCTGGTACGTGACGATCCGGATCGTGCAAAGCATAAACAGCATGATGCGCGCGGCCATATCCCCGCCATCGAGCTGCACGTAAACCACCCACAACAACGCCATCATCGACACGCGCCCCACCGCAAGCGCCACTTCCCACGCGCACAGATATTCGATCCGCTGGGCCGGCTCTTCCGCGGAAGCCTCGATGATGTCGAGGTTGAGGCTGGCATGCGGGATGCCGAACAAGGGCTGTGAGACCGACCGCAACAGGCCGAACAACAGCAGCGTGGCCATGTTCAGCCTGAACAGCATGATGACGCCCGCGGCCACCAACGTCGTCACGCCCCACCACATAAACTGACGCCGGTTGCGCGGCGTTACCATCCGGCCGACGGCCCACGCCGTTATCAGGGTCGCCAGCGCCTGAAACGTCCCGTAACTTCCCACCGACAGCTCGTTGGCCGTTTGCACGTACATCAGTATGCCCAGCAGGATCGGGAAGAACGTGTAGGAGCCGGTCAGCGACGCCGATACCAGCATCATCAGCCGCCAGTCCCGCTGGTCCCGGCCCGGAAACAGCGCCCGCTTTAGTTTGAACGGCCTGCGCACGTTGTCCGATGGGATCAACAGCGAGAGCGCCAGGCTCGCCACAAACAGCCCCAGCACAATCGCAAACACCCGGTGGTAGCCTTGGGCCGGCACGGTCGAATACTTGATGATGGCCCCGCTCAGCAGCGGCGCCATCAGGCTCACGCCGGCGTTGATCGTCTGCATGAGGCCGAAAAAATATTCACGCTTGCCCGCGGCCGTCACATCGAAGTTGAACGTGTTTGCGCCCACCCAGAAAGTGCCCCAGGTCACGCCCAGCAGCGCGCCCAGCCAGCCCGCGTAGTCGGTCGAGCGTTCCCGCAGCAGCAGCAGCGTGGCGTAAAACACCGCGTGAAGGATCAGCCCGGCCCGGTACACGTGCACCCGGTCCCGCGCCTGCGAATACCACCCCGCCAGCAGGAACACTACCGGAACCACCGAATACAGCACCAGGTAGTGGCGGCAAATAACCGTGAGGTCGTGGCTGTTCACCCAGAGGTATACGCTCACGAAAACCGTGCTCAGCGCCGCGGCCGTCGTGTAAAGCGCCTGTAAAAGCAGAACTACCCATGCGCGGGGAAGAAGGCTGGTACGACTCATAGAGCGCGCAGAGTACATGACAACGGCAAAGAACTCAAGCGTGGTCAGCCATTAGTCGCCGCACCGGATGTCGCGGATGTCCACCACACCGTATCCTTCGGTGGGTAGCTCCGATTCCGCGCCGAACTCAAAGACCACGCCGGCCATAATGGAAAAATCCCGTTTCTCAGGCCCCTCAACATTCCCCTCGTCCCAGAAACGCTCCCACCCGCTGTCCAGCGGAAGGCTGAATTGTTTCCAGTTACGGGCCTTCACCACCAGCGGGCCCGCCTTTTTTCCGCGGCCCTGCCAGTTCCAGTGCTGCTGAAGGCCGTTAACGAGGCGGACGTTCAGTCTTACGCCCTCAAGCCGTTTAGGCGCGCCCTCGTGTTCCTCCTGCTTTACGCGGATGTGTTGCGAGCCCGGCCGCGTGTACTTTGGCTCGCATGCCGGCACGCGCGCCTGGAACTGGAGGTGGCGCCGGCCCGGCACGTTCAGCAGCGCCGTTTGCCCGAAACTGCCCACCTGGACATTGCACGGCCTCGCCCCGCGCTCGTTGAGGAACTCTACCCGCAAGAAACGGCCGTTTTTGTCGATTTTCGTGCAAATCCGGCTGCCGGCGACGGGGTCGGCCCAGGTGGACAGCACCGGGTTCCTGTTCTCGGCGCCGATTTCAAAGGTCTGGAACATGTCGCCCGTCTGTAAGCCGTTCTGCCCATGAAACTTGTAGAACTCGGGCTGCGACGGTTTCCGCTGCCAGGGCAAGCCGCCACGTCCGGCAACCAGCAGCGTTCCCACGAGGAACAGGAGCGCACCCTGTGCCCCGAGCAAAAGCCGGAACTCCTCGCTCACCTGGCTGCGTGTCACCGGAATCAGCCCGAAATGCGCCACGGCCAATGCCCCGAGCCCCAGACAGAGCACTGCCATGCCCGCCAATAACAGCAGTGGGCTTCGTCTTACCCGCTTCTGCTTTCTCCCACACGATAGGCTCGCACCCATGCATGCCTCTTTCGTGGATAAGATGTGGTAGTTGCGCGTTTCGCTTAAAATAAAACAGCCGAAAAGGGAGGAAAAATGCCGGAAAGAGGGGCAAGGCGTGAAAAATCAAGGGCTGGGCGGCCAGACTCCGTTCTGATCGAACACCAACCGCATTTGCCCGTTAGGAAACTTCACCTCAACCCAGGGAAGCGGACCGGCGCTCGGCAGCGAGAACCGATAAACGACACTGTCTTTTTCCCGAACCGCAGAAACGGGAGGGTGTAAAATTTCCCGAGGGTCCGCAACAAGCACCGGCGCAAAACAGTCGCGGCCGCTCCAGGGGCCTGTCAGTTGAAACGTGAGGCGAAGCGTTTCGCCTTCCTGAACGGCCGCAACCAGTTCACCCTGCCACTCCGCCACAGGACCCGCGCCCAACTGGGCCTTCAGGTCTTCCTGGTAGGATTGCCACGTCGGATGGGCCCCCTCCACGCGCGCCGCAAGTTCCTCGTCCGAAACCGGAACAGCACAGCCGGCAAAAAGCAACACAACAACCAGGGAGAGCGCGGCGCCGGTTTTCACCGGTCGGCTCGCCTGCGGTCGACGAAGATGGTGCTTTTTCCGTCTGGCTGGGCCATTTGGCGCACCTGGGCGAGGACTTCAAACATTTTTTTGGCGCTTTTGAACTGGCGGTACTGGGTGTGGGCCACACCGATCGAGAGCGCCATCAGCGGGCACCGGACCTCGTTGCCCCGTTTGTCCGTGGCGGTCATATAACCCTGGTTGACTTCCTGGTTGGTGTAAAGCTGTTTGACCGCCCGGTCGAACGAGTCGGTGAGCGTGTTGCAGAACCGCTCGTAATCTTCGAGGTTGAGCAGCACCACGAAATGTTCGCCGCCGAGGTGGCCGATGTAGTACTCGTACACGCCGACGTTTTTGGTCAGGCTGGTGAGCGACTTGGCAACGAAGCGCAGGGCGTTCACGTGCCCTTCCTGGCCCCGGGAAGCGCAATACGGTTTAAACCCCACGACGTCGATGTAGCAGGCGGCAATGGCGGTGCCCCGTGCGAGCCGGTGGTTGATTTCGCGCTTCACGGCGTCCGTGCCCGGCAAGTTGGTGACAGGATGCCGTTTGTCCGTCGACTGCAACAGCGCGTTCAGCGAGGCGAGCTTCTCCATCAGCCGGTCGAGCTTGAACGGCTTCACGAGATAATCGTCGGCCCCCTGCTCGAGTCCATGCAGAATTTCCGGTTCTTCGCCCAGCGCGGTTAGTATGAGTATCGCCATCTTGTAGAGTTCGGGGTCTTTTCTGAACCTGCGGCAGATCTGGTAGCCGGTGACTCCCGGGAGCATGATGTCCAGGATGGCGATATCCGGCTTGAACTGTTTTGCCATCTCGAACGCCCCCTCGCCCGTATGGACGGCACAGGTCTGGTGGCCTTCAGACGCAAGTTTCGTCTTTACCAGTTCCGCAAGGTCGATATCGTCATCCACAAGAAAAATTCTACTCATTATGAGTCCTTTCCGGCTATGATTGGCGGTGTATGCATGTCAGTCACCCCTTTGCCGGCATGATTATACAACAAAGAGTGTGCTTTCTGTAAAACCGGGAGTATCGCGGAATTCACTTAACCCGCCGGAAGCTCTTTTCCATCTGGTGCTGGGTGATTTCCGTGATGATGGGCCGGCCGTGCGGGCAGGTGTACGGCGGGCGGAGCCGCTGGAAACCTTCAAGCAGGTGGCGCCTCTCGTCCGTGGACAGGCGGTCGCCCGCCTTGATTGAACCGCGGCACGCCTCGACCGTCAGCCGCAGCAGGTCGCTCACGAAGTCCTTCTCGTTGAACAGGTCGCCTTGGGCGACCTCGTCCAGAATCTTGTACACGGCGTCGGCCATTCGCGCCTCGTCGTAGAGGTGGCAAACGGCCGTGATTTGGAAGGTGTTGCCGCCGAACGGCTCGATTTCGATGCCCAGCTTTGAAAAAAGGCCCAGGTTCGACTCGAGCAGCTTCACGTGGCTCGGGGGCACGTCGAGCAGGACCGGCACGGCCAACTGCTGGGCGGCGTAGTGGTTGTCCTCGAGGTCGGCGCGCAGGTCGTCAAAAGTAAGCCGTTCGTGAAGGGCGTGCTGGTCGATGATAAGCAACCGGTCGTCCTGGGGTACCACGAGGTACGTGTCGAACAACTGGATGGGCGCGTTTTCGAGGCGGTACACCGGCTCGTACATCGGCAGCGGCTTCGCCTGCCCGATGTCTTCGTCCTCACCGGCGGCCGGCTGCGGTTTGTCCGCCCGATCCAATTCGATCTGTTGCGGCTCGGCAGGTGCGGCCGGTTTTTCCGGCCCGTTTGCGGCGATCGCGGGAACGCTTTCACGGTCAGCCAAAGGTTGCCAAGGCTCTTGGGGCGCCAGCGGCGCAGTACGCGTGGGCGGCTCGGTTGCCCGCGGGCTCGCCGCCGGTTCTGGGCCGTCGGGAAGTCTTGGGGCAGCAGCGGTTTGCCGCGGTTCAATCTCCGTGAGCCGCTCCCGCACGATATCGCGCAACGCGTCGCGGACGGCGCGCTCATCGCGGAACCGGATCTCGCGTTTGGTGGGGTGGATGTTCACGTCGACCAGCCGGGGGTGCGTTTCCAAGAGGATTACGCCCACCGGCCGCCGGCCGATGCCGACGAGACCGCGGTAGCCTTCCTCGAACCCGTACTGCAGGCTGTGGTTGTTCACCGGCCGCCGGTTCAGGAAGAAAAACTGGTGGGACCGCGAGCTTCGCGTCAGATCCGGGAGGCCCATCATGCCTCTGAACCGGAACCCGCCGCATTCGCCGGAGAAATCCAGCATATCCCGCACGAAATTCAGCCCCCAAATCAGCGCCACCCGCTCGCGCAACGTCGCGTTTTCCGGCAAATCCAGCAGGAGCTTATCGTTATGCAGCACCTGGAACGCCACGCCCTCCTGGGCGAGCGCGTGGCGTTGGGCGATATCCACGGCGTGGCTGAGCTCGGTGGTGATGCCCTTCAAAAACTTCGCGCGCACCGGCGTGTTGAAATAGAGGCGGTTAACCGTCACCCGCGTCCCCACCGGCCCCGCCACCTTCGATACGTCGCGCAGCACGCCGCCGTCGACCCGGATACGCGTGGCCTCGTCGTCTTTGGCCCGGCGCGTGACCAGCTCGAACCGGCTTACGGCCGCGATGCTCGCCAGCGCTTCCCCGCGGAAGCCCATCGTGCGGACGTTGTCGAGGTCTTCGGCCTTGCGCAGCTTGCTCGTGGCGTGGCGCTCGATGGCCAGCAGCGCGTCCTGCTCGGACATTCCGTGGCCGTTGTCCTGCACCTCGATGGTGCGGCGTCCGGCGGCCACGAGCCGCACGGCGACGCGGGTCGCCCTCGCGTCTAAAGCGTTCTCCACCAACTCCTTAACCACCGAGGCCGGGCGCTCGACGACCTCGCCCGCGGCGATCTTGTTGGCAAGATCTTCGGGCAGAATCCGCACCGGCGGTATGGACAACGTTGCACTCATTGCTCCCTCGCTGCGCCGTATTGTAGACAACAACGCCGCGCCAGGCAAGCGGAGAAAATGAACAAGTTGGCCGGAGTGCGGGTTTGATGTAGAAAAGGCTTCCAGCCTCTTGCCCATTTGCCCACCGTCGCCTCTGCCGATAGGATGCCGCGTTTACATTTTTGCGCATGTCTACGAGAGGCGTACGTTTCTACCTGAAAACGAGTTGCACTTCCGCAGGAGCGCCGGGTGTTACGGGAATCGGTTCGCTCACGGCAACGCGGCCTTCGAGCATGGCCTCGACCTCAAGATCGGCATTTTCAGGTAGCGTGACGGCGCCCACGACGTACTCGCCTTCCTGGATGCCGTCGATGAAAAACGGCCCGTCCTGTTCCAGCATCGTGCTCCTGATCATTCGGTCGCCCAGCGCCTCGAGCGCCTCGACGCTCCACTCGGCCAGCGCCGCGTCCGGCGGGAACACCCCCACCAATGCCTGTTCTCCGGGTTTCAACCCCGCGACAACGCCGGTGATTTGGCCACCCACAAACTCGAAATCCACCCGCACTGGCTGCTCGCCGAGAATTGTTGCTTCGCGCGTTTGGGCAAGCTTCATCGGCGGGCTTATGCTGTAGTCGGCGAGGGTGGCGGTGACGAGGTAGGCGCCTTCCGGGATGTTCTCGACACGGTAGAAACCTTCGTCGTCGGTTTGCGCGCTTGGCCCGCCGGCCCCGGGAGTGTCAACGGGCTCAAACACGACCTCGCAGGTGGTCGCCGGCCGGCCTTGGTAGAAGCAGAAACCTTCTGCGATACCACGACCGGCGGCGACCTCGAAATCGACCCTCGCCACCTCACCGGAGACAACTTGAACGGTCTGTCTTTGCACGAATGTGCTGTTCCAGCTGTAGCGCGTGTTCAGCATGACTTCGACTTCTCCCGGCAGCACGGTTCGCACTCGATATTCGCCGTTCGAATCGGTGTAGGCGATACGGCTGGACACCCATTCCGCCGCAACGGAATTTACCACCACCATCTGCCCGGAAAACGGCGCTCCATCAAGCAAAACGGTCCCTGCCACCTCGCCGAACCCGGACGTATCCACCACCAGCCGCGCCCGAACTATCCGGCCCGGCTGCACGGTCACGTCCGCCGTCGCGACAGGCAAACCCGCTATCGATGAAAACGGGTACACCTCCAGCGTATACCGGCCCGCCGCCAGTTTGCCGAACAAAAACCGGCCGTCGGACTCGACAGTGGCGTTGATACCGCGGCCCCTGTTAATGTCCAGGGCTCTGTGGCCAGTAGCGCGGTACAGCAGCAGTTGGCCCTCATCCGCAGGCACCGCGCTCACAACCGCCTGGCCGATCGGCAAACCGTGCCGATCGATTACCTCGCCTTCCAGCCGCCCGCTACCGGTCAGCTGCAGCACAACGTTTTTCTCGTAATCCCGGAACGGCCCGGCCGCAGGACTGTAAGCTGACTCGTTCACGGCCTGAAGATAGACCGTTCCAAATCGTTCCTCTTTTTCCATGAAGAGCTTGAAATTACCGGAGAAGTCGCTCACCGCGGACCCGAGCTCGAACACGTCTCCCGGCGCGATGGCGAATATCGACGCGCCCGGCGCCGGCGCGCCTGTCTCGTCGACCACGGTTCCTTCAAAACACTCGCGGCGCGGGAGCCGGATATCCAGGGTCTTGACCGGTTTGCCCTGCTTCAGAGCCACCTCGCCCTCGAAGCGAACTCGAGCGTTAACATGCACGAAAACATTCAGGCTGCCCCACGGCAGGCCGAGCAGTTCATACGCGCCGGCGCTATCGGTTTGCGCGTGGCGGTTCCGGCCCGTTGGCATATCGCCCGGCTTACACAAGACTATGCAATTCCCCGCCACGGGACGCCCGGTTTCGTCGTCCACCACGTGCCCACGAAGCCCGCCTCCTGTCGCGGCTTCAAGCACGAGACCGTTGACAGGCGTATCCCCCACGGTCACGGTGTAATCTTCAACCAGCGTTAACAACAGAGACTCGCCCGGTTTCGGGACCATGCCCAGCTCGTACGTACCAGGCTTGCAGCCGGTTATCTTGAAATTGCCCGCCCCGTCCGTGTCCCCGCCGATTGTCTTGACCGCCTGCCGGCCCGAGTCCGTCGCTTGCAGGCTGCTGGCGTCGCAGCCCAGAATCTCAACGCCGCCGACGCCTTTGCCCGTCTCGCGATTTACCACGCGGCCCGAAATCCAGTTGCCCGGGTCCAGCCGAATCACGTTGTCCGTCGTGCCGACGCTGAGGAATTCGGTGATGGTGTCAAAATAGCCGCGCGCTTCGACGTGCAGGCGCACCGCTCCCGGCAGCAGGTGTTCCATCAGAAACGAGCCGTCCTCGTTTGTCCAAACGCCGCGCAAGCGATGCTCCCCGCGCAGCGCCTGCTGGTCAGTCGTTGCCAGATACGCCCTGGCTATTGGTTTGCCCTGTAGATCGGTTACGACGCCGCCAAGGGGGCCGCTCGGCGAAAGGATAAGATCGAGGTTCATCTCACGCCGCAGATGTGTGAAATTCGGCGAGCTCGCTTCGCCGTACAGCTCGCCCAACTGGGCGAAAACACGGTACCGGGGCGCCGGCCTGGACTCGCCGTTGATGCGGATGCCGCTGATCTCGTACCGGCCCGTCCCGTCCGTCCTCGCGCTGTAAAGAACCGGCTCGACCGGTTCCCAGTACTGATAGCCCGCGGCCAACATCCGCTGGTAAACTTCCAGTTCCTCCTCGTTATCCACCGTCACCCGCGCCCCGGCCGCCGGCCGGCCGTCTTCATAGATTACGCGCCCCCGAAGCCGTGCAAACAGCGGCGGACGCGCCGGTTCCCCGCCCGCCGCGGCATCGCCCGCCTCGCTCGGCTGTTTCTTTTCGACCGCCGCGGTTGGAGGCGCCCCCGCGCCTTCGGCATCGTCTTCGTCGGCATCGTTTGCAACTTCAAACGTGCTGAACGCCGTTACGTCCTGCGCCCGGTACGGCCGCGCATAACGCTCGCAGGCCAGGTAAGCCAGAATCGCCAGCCCCGCGATCGCCGCCACCGCCGCCGCCAATTTTGCCGCCCCAGCGCCCGTCGCCACGCCCGTAGCCGTCGCGGCCGCACCCGCCGCACCCGCCGAAGCTTTCCACCCCACCGGAGTTGCTATTACCGCAGCCATCACGCGTGCCGTCCGCCGCGCGTCCGCCCTTACCTCGTCGAGCTCGTCGCCCAGGTAGTCGGTCAGCCGGCGGCCCAGTTCGTCGCGGGCGCGTTGCAACCTTTTCGATGCCGCATGAGGGCTTATCTCCAAAAGTGAGGCGATCTCCCTGGCCTTTTTCTTCATGAAATATCGGAGCACCAGCACCTCTTGCGCATCCGCGTCCAGGCGCTCGATCTGGTCCCAAAGGATGCGGTGCATTTCCTCGCGTACCGGGTCGGGCGCCTGCGCCTGTTCAGCGGCCGGGAGCGGCCGTCCCGAATGCCGCCGGCGCTGCCGGGCAACATCCGCGCAGGCGTTGCGCGCCACCCGCACGAGCCACGGGCCGATGTGGCGCCGGTGCGCCATCTGGTCGAGACGCTCGTACAGCCGGATGAACGTTTCCTGCGTAACGTCTTCCGCGTCGGCGGGATTCTGCAACCGCGCAAGCGCCACACCCTGCACCACACCCGCGTACCGGTCTACCAGCAACCGGAATGCTTCGTGGCTCCCCCCAAGCGCCTTGCGCATCGCCGCCCGATCCGAATGTAGCAGGGCAAACATCGTTCCGTCCTCCTTTACCCATAATACGTCAACAGGGGCAAAAGCTTGACATGAAATCAAAAGCGAAAAGTGTAGAACGGCCGATTTTTAATGGAACGGGGGATATGGCGACGGACGGTCAGTGGCTGAAATTCAGGTTTATTTCAGCCGTGTCGCCGACTGCCACGCTGAACGCCTCGCTTGCCGTGAGCCGCATGTTGCCGCTGAAGAACGCTTCCTCGTCAAAAGCAAATTCGGAAGGCACCGCGACCGCCACCAGGGCATATTCGCCGGCAGGTACATTTTCGAAGGCAAAGGGCCCGTCGGCGGTTATCTCTATTTGGGTCACAATGGCATTGCCCATTGCTGCCAAGGCTTCCAAAGACCTGTCGGGTGTGTAAGCTTCCGCAGGCAAGACGGCCACACCGGCTCTTTCGTGTGCCAAAACACCTGTCACAGCGCCCTTAATCGCGCCCGATTCGAAAACAAAATCTACCCGCGTGAGCCGGCCGGCCGCAACGCGCAAGGTTTGGCGAATTCGACTGCCGCACGCATTGGCAGTGGCCTCAAAATCGCCTTCGGGGGCATTGTCAATCCTGTAAGCGCCGTCCTCGCCGGTTTGCACATAAAGTGTTGCCCCCTCGTTCGGCGAGATAGGCCTCAAGTGGATCTGGTGGTGCGGAACGGGATTGCCGTTGCAGGTGAGGTTGCCTTTAATCGTTCCGCCGCCGGACGGCAGCTTGAAATCCAAGCGCACCGCTCTTTCGGCACTTACCCTGGCCCACTTGGAGAACACTGTGCCGCCCGGTTCTTTGACTGATACATGTTCTAAACCAGGGCTAAGATCTTCGATCAAGAAATAGCCGTCGGGGCCGGTCAGAACCTTTTTGAAGCTGGTTCGAACCACGATGTCAGCCAGGGGATTTCCCGCTTGCGTTACGAAACCTTCGACGGCGCCGAATTCTACGCCCGGCGCTGTCAGGCGCACCCGCGCCGTCCGGCCGGCCTGCACGGTTATGTCGGTCTCCGCCAGCAGTGTTTTAAAATCGTAGAGGCCGATTTTATATTTGCCCGGAAGAAGCCGTTCGAACCAGAACCGGCCCTGACTCACCTCCCGGTCGATAGTTGTTGGCGTGGGTTCACCGTGAACCATCGGCACGCCCAGCGGAATCAGGGCGCCGGGCGATTCCGGCGCCACCGAAACTTTCAGCCCTTCCTGCGGCCGTCCGTCGGGTCCCAGAACCTCGCCTTCCAGCCGGCCCGACGGCACAATTGTCAGTTCAATGCCGCTGTGGGGCATGTTCGGGTCGAAAGGCCCCGCAGGCACGCTGTAGCCTGCGTTGGACAGCGCCTGAAAGTAAACCTTGTTGTGCTGAAAAGACGGGTCTTTTGGAATCTTGAACCGCCCGGCCTCATCCCCAAGCTCGCGAAAGCAGGTAGAACGGTTTATATAGCTGAGGCAACAGACCGTGGGCCATCGCACCGGTTCCCCGAGTTCGTCCACTACTGTGCCCGACCAGACCAGCGGCTCCGCAATTTCAAGATCCAGTTCCTTTGTCATTTCGCCGGGTTCGAGCTTAATTGTGCCTTCGTAAAGCGTGATGTGTCGGCTCCCGATTTTGGCCGAAACGCGCGCGGAAAGCTCCCCGCCCGATAAGCCGGCTACCTCATACGCGCCTTCCGAATCGGTTTCGGAGCGTCGCCCGTCCACATAGACATTGACGCCTGCTGCCGGCTTGTTGTTGTTTTCGTATACTACCCGGCCGTGGACCGTCGCGCCGGGCTTTGTTTTCAGTTCGAGGCCCGCCACCGGTTCGGCGTCGACGACGAGCGTCACCGCTCCTGCCGACACCAGGTTCATCTCAGGAGGCGTTACCACGCGGAGCGTGTAAGTGCCTGGCAGGCATCTGACAACCGTGAAGACGCCACTCTCGTCCGTTCTTTCCTCAAAAGACCCGGCTTTTTCAGCCCGGCCGACCACATAGACGCCCGGGAGGCCGCGTGAAGTCCCGGCATCGACTACCCTCCCCGAAACCATGACGCCGGCCTGAAGCTCGAAGACGTTGTCAAGGCTGCCAGGAAGCAGCCAATCGCTCTCGAAGCCCAAACAGCCCTTTGCTCTGGCCCTCAACCGGCATCGGCCGGCCGGCAACCCGTCAAACATGAAGCGGCCGTTCTCGCCCGTAATTGCAAAGTGGGCGAGGTAATACTCAAAGGACTCGACTTCCTGCGTGAACACGAGAGCGTTTGCGATTGGAATCCCGTCCGTGCTCGTTACCGTACCGCCAACCCTTGTCGATGGCCGCAGCATGAGGTTGCATTGCATTACACGCGCCGGAAGATTTGCTTCCACCGCTTCCCGCGCAAAAAGCCCTGGCAGCCGTGATTGAGCGAAATACGCCGGTTGCCCGTTGTCACTCAGTTTGGCAAGGGGAATGCCTGAAATTACATACTTGCCTGTCGAGTCGGTGCGAGCGGCCAACCTGAAAGGCTCCGGCAGTTGAAGATGCGCCATTTCCTGGGCCAGAGCTTGGTGAAAATCGACCCGCTCCCGGTTATCCACCCACACCTCGACATGCGCCGCCGGCTCACCGCTTTCGAAATAAACGTACCCCTCCACGGTTCCGCATACGTGTGGTTCGGCGGGCTTTTCCTCGGTTGCGGCGGGCGCAGCGCTTTCATCCCGCTCCGCCTCGGTTGTGCCGTGTTTGGCGGACAAAAGCACTTCGTACGGTTTTGCCTGTGCCGGCTTTTCGGCCGTCAGGGCGGTTGTTGCAGCCGCGTCATCCACATCGGGCCTGTTGCCGAAGTCGATGTAGAAAACGCCGACAATAGCGGCCAGCGCTGCAACAACTGCTACCAGGGCGGCAAGTTTGGCAATTCCTGTTCCGGTTGCCACGCCCGTAGCTGTCGCGGCCGTACCGGCCGCTGCCGCCGAAGCTTTCCACCCCACCGGAGTTGCTATCACCGCGGCCATCACGCGTGCCGTCCGCCGCGTGTCCGCCCTCACCTCATCGAGTTCGTCGCCCAGGTAGTCGGTTAACCGGCGGCCCAGTTCGTCGCGGGCGCGTTGGACCCGTTTGGCGGCGGCTTCGGGCGAAATTTCGAGGAGCGCGGCAATTTCGCGCGCCCGTTTTTTCCTGAAATAGTAAAGAATGAGCACCTCACGCGACTCGACGTCCATCCCCTGAAGCTGTTCCCACAGCAGCTCGTGCAACTCCCGCCGCGCGGGATCGGGCAAAGTGGCGCTGGCTGCGAGCCGCCCCTCGTCCAGCGCCGTTTCGCGCGCCCGCCGCCGGGTCACGTCGACACAGGCGTTCCTCGCAACGCGGACGAGCCACGGGCCGATGTGCTTGTGGTGCGCCATGCGGTCCAGTTGCTCGTAAAAGCGCGTGAACGTCTCCTGCGTCACGTCCTCGGCGTCCGCGACGTTATGCAACCGGGCAAGCGCTACCCCGTGAATCACGCTGCCGTACCGTTCCACCAGCACCCGGAACGCCTCGATGTTGCCCCCCAAAACCTTGCGCACAACCGCCCTGTCCGAGTTCAAGAGTGCGAGCATTGCCAAGCCCTCCTCGGCTATAGAACGGTTTTACTCCAGAAACTGGACAAAAACAACGGAAGCGGGCGCAAAAGGATGCGCGGGACGAAGGATCGCGCCTAGTTCAGATTTAGCGGCACCTCGGCTGTGTCACCTGCCGTTAAGGTAAACGGTTCGCTCAAAGCTACGCGGCCATTCAGGACGGCCGCGGCGTCAAATTCCGATTCCGCCGGGTATGCCACCAGCGCCAGCCAGTAGGCGCCTTCCTCAATTGCGTCAAAACTGTACGTCTGGTTCCCCGGAATCTCTTGCTCCGATACGATTTGTTCGCCCAGCGCGTCCAGCGCCTCGACGGTCCATTCGGTCAAATACGCTTCGGCTGGAAGCACAAGAACGCGCCCGCGTTCACCATCTTGAAGGCCGGTGATTGTCCCGCTGATTGTGCCCACCCGGAAATCGAAGTCAGCGCGGACGGTTTGACCTGCCGTTGTTTGTACCTCGATTGTGCGACTGACGTAAGGCAAGCTGGCCAACACCTTGTATAGCCCCTCGGGGACATGGTCCAGCCGGTAATAGCCGTCCGCATCGGTCGTGACTGTAAAATCCAGTTCCCGGGGCGGTTCTGACCGGCTAACAAGCAACCTGACTTGCGGCACCCCCTGTCCGTTGCTTGTCACGTATCCTTCCATGGCGCCGCCGCCTCCCAGCTCGAAATCCACCCTTGCCATCTGGTTTTCCACCACATTGCACTGCTGACGCCGCGCTGTCTGTTCGGCGCCGGGCGGAGTGACGGTGACCAGATAAAAACCAGGGGACAGTTCATCGAGCGCGTAGCGGCCATGGGCATCGGTAACGCACTGGCTAAGGCCGGCGCTCACCCGTACGCCCGGCGCCGGCTTGCCGTTCAACAACACAAGACCTTCCACGCCACCTGTCTGCGACTCGATATCGACCACCACCCGCGCCTTTGTAGTTTTTCCCGGTTGCACGCCCACGCGGGCCGTCGCCGCGGGCTGATTCGGGTCGCCGGACCACGGGTATATTTCCAGCGTATACTGGCCCGGCCGCAGTTGGGGGTAGGCGAACCGGCTGGTTCCGTCCAACTGCCGCTGCATCGTTATGTTTGACTGAATAAGCTGCGGGTAAGCGCGAAAAGCCTGGTTTGAAGGCAACGCGGCGTCTGCCGACTCCCCTACGGCCACAAGTGTCGCGCGTTCCAACGGCCGGCCGCTCCGTGTTACGACTTCCCCTTCCAACCGGCCTGAGCGCACGATTTCCAGCACAATATCCGAAACCGTTGTGCCAACGCCGAACGGGCCCGCCACGGCGCTGTAGCCCTCTTCGGCAATTGCCTGGACATTTAGCGAAGGCGGCTTGCGCTCGCCTCTGATTTCGCTGATGGGATCGAATTCCCACGCGCCGGTTTTATCGGCCAGCACGGGAATCGTCCAGCTATGGTTTTCCGCCGAGCCCGATAAGCAAACCGACGCCCACGGCACGGGCGCGCCTCGCTCGTCTACCACCGTGCCCGACAACAGCGCCCGCGCCGGAAGCACAATGTCGTGAAAAGTTTCCTTTTCGCCCCGCCTGAGAGTCACCGGTCCCTCGTAGCGCTCGGCGAGTTTGAACCTTGATTGGCAGACTACGGTTACTTTGCCATCTCCGGCAAGCAGGCCGGCAATTTCGTAGGCGCCTCCTTCGGCCGTCTTGCAGTTCCGGCCCTGGCCGTCCACAACCACTCCAACTGTTGTTCCCGGCGGCACGGGCAAGCCGGTGTCTCCGTCAGTAACCGTTCCGCGCAATACGGCGCCGCTGGCCATCTGTATTTCCAGCCCGTCAACCGGTTCAGAGCCTACCGCCACTTCCTTGGGCCCGATCAGCATGAGCGGCAGTTCCTTGTCGCCCCTGCGGTATAGATTGAGCTTGTACGTGCCGGGCGTGCAACCCCCGATCTCGAAGTCGCCCTCTTTGTCGGTAGAACCCTGTATAAAGGCGCCCGGCTTGCGCGGCATGATTTTGCTTTCATCTGTGCCGGTTATCTGCACGTCGGCAACGCCTTCCCCCGTATCCTTATTGATGACTCGGCCCGCGATAAGGCTGCCCCCGTCCAGTTGCAGAACATAATCCGTCCGTCCGGCTTGAAGCTGGTCAGACTGGAAGTGCAGGTAACCCGGTGCATTCACGCTCAGGCGGTAAAGGCCTTCTTTAACATGCTCGAACAGAAACGAACCGTCCGCCGCCGTAAGGACCTCAAAACCCAGGGGAGAGAAACGCGTGACGATTTGCCCGCCGCTGATCTCTTCCGACACCTGGACAAGCGCGTTCGCAACGGGCATGCCTTCGCGGCCCTGTAAAACTCCGCCAAGCTGCAATGCGGGACGCAACCCAAGGTTGCGCACGATCTCCCGTTCCAGCACGCTCGAATACAAGTCGACTTCCTCAAACTGCCCCGACTTTTCGGCGCGTAACATGTAGGACACCGGCCTTCCGTTCGAATTCATCAGCGGAAAACCGTGAATCTCGTAACGCCCTCCGGAATCGGTCCGCGTCGCGAACCTCAACGTGTTTGACTTGCACGGCGCGTTGTGTCTTAGCGCATAGTAGATGTCGCGCACGACCTCGCCCTCGTTGTTCAGCCAAACCCGCGCATCTACTGCCGGCGTCCCGTCCTGCATTGTAACGGCGCCGCTAACCGTGCCGAACACGGGCGCATACTCAAGCTCCTCACCGGCTTCTTCCGGCGAGGCCGGCCTGGGTTTTTCCGCCGCTTCGGGTTTGGCCACCACTTCCTCCGTAACTTCGGCCACGGCGGCCGGTTTTACCCGTGCCGCCGTGGAAGGCAGCGTGACTGTCAACCGCGGGCTGGGCCGGCCGTAATGACCGTAGCCGAGATAAGCCAGGACGGCTGCCGCGGCGACAACCGCCACCGCCCCCGCCAGCTTGGTCGCGCCGGCGCCCGTAGCCATGCCAGTAGCCGTCGCGGCCGCCGCCGCGCTTCCCGCCGAAGCTTTCCACCCCACCGGAGTTGCTATCACCGCAGCCATGACGCGTTTCGTCCGCCGCGCGTCCGCCCTTACCTCGTCGAGCTCGTCGCCCAGGTAGTCGGTCAGCCGGCGGCCCAGTTCGTCGCGGGCGCGTTGCACGCGTTTCGCCGCGGCTTCGGGCGAAATTTCGAGCAAAGCAGCGATTTCACGGGCCCGTTTTTTCATAAAATAGTAAAGAATGAGCACCTCACGCGCGTCCCCGTCCATTGCCTCGAGCTGCTCCCACAGGATCCGGTGCAGCTCTTCGCGCGACGGGTTCGGAACGTCTACCGGCTCCCCCTCGGCCCGTTCGGCCAGCGCCTCGTCGCGCCCGCGTTTACGCACGAGGTCGACGCTTACGTTGCGCGCCACGCGCACCAGCCACGGCCCGATCCGCTTACGGTGGGCCATCTGGTCGAGCTGCTGGTAGAGGCGGATGAACGTCTCCTGCACGATATCTTCGGCGTCCGCCCGATTCCTCAGCCGGGCGTACGCCACGCTCTGAACCACGCCCCCGTAGCGGTCCACCAACACCCGGAACGCCCCCGCGTTGCCCCCCAACACCCGCCGCATCACCGCCCGGTCCGATTGCATGAAGGTCATCATCGTCTGCCGCCCTCCTCTGCAACCTGTTCGTTCCAGCCCCCGAAAATTGGACACAGAGCACCCTGAGACGGAGGGAGTCCTCTATTCATCAACCACGTTGGGAATCGGCGCAGGCGGTTCCTGATAAGCAACGCGGTTGGGCCGGAACGGGAGGTTTGGCGAAACCCACTCCTGTCTTATCCTGAACTCGACCGACCCGTCGAGAAGCAGCACATTTCCCCCGACGAGGTGGTTCATCACTTCGAGGGTGCAAAAATCCCACATTACGGGCACGCGCGGCACGGGGTAGTCCACGGGCGGCAAGGTAACCGGCGTTTCGGTGTACGCGCCGAAGTAGTCGTAGCTGCTGCGAACGCTGAACAGGCCGTTCACTTCGCTGCCCAGGTCCGCGGGTTTTCCCTCGAACCACTCGCTGTCCTCGTCGGACGGACATATAAACATGCTCGTCTCGTTGACGTAATCGCCGCGCAGGTCAAGCAGGCAATCGGCGTTGTTGAGGCCGCCGCTCCAGGGCAGGCGGCCGTCGTGCTCGTCGGCGTAGATGCGCATGATCAAGCCCCATTGATGCAGGTTCGCCAGGCACGAAACCCGCCGCGCCCGCTCGCGGGCCGGAGCCAGCGCCATAATCAACATTGCGGCAAGTATACCGATGATCATAATGACTACGAGCACTTCTATCAGTGTGAAACCTTTTCTCAAAACGGCACCTCGCGCCAGGCGTATGCAACTACGTGCCGTCCTTCCATCTTTACATCAGCCTGCAAGACAACGGCCGCATTTGCGCCCGCACGGACCCCTTCGCCCGTCGAAGTAATCGTGTACGCGCCGTTTTCCCCCTCGATACCGACAGAAAACTTGCCATCGCCGACGGCGATGCCGGTGTCTCCCGCGTAATCCGTCCGGCCCGCGCGCAACTCGGCCACGGCTTTCTCCAGCCCCGCTTCCGCCGCATGAACGGCGCGCGCATGCGCCTCCTCGCGCCGCGCATAGTTGATTGAAGCATGCAGAAGGCTCAAGAACGAAGCCAGGCTGATCGTAACGACGGCAAAGACGCCCATCACGAACACGAGCGCGGCTCCGCGCCGGCCGTCTCGATATTCTCGGGCATGGGACTTCATAGGCTGCCGCCTTCAGGCGCGTGGGCGCGCAGCGTGGCCGTCATGCCGTACGTGTCGGGCGGCTTGCGTTTGAAGCCTTCCGGGATAGGTCGCGATCCCACGCGGTCGACATCGATTTCAAGCCCCACCCGCCGTGGATTGGCCGCGTCATAACTTACCCGGACCCCTTCCAAAACGAGAGGGAACGTGGTGAGCCGGAGATACTCGATGGCATCATCGGTTTTCACCACGAACTCGTGCCTGCCCAGCCGTTTTTGCCCGTCGAACATACCGTACGCAACAAACCGGCGGCCATCTTCCAGCGCCTGAGGCGGCAGTTCAACCAGCAGTTCATGGCCGCCGGTGGCGTACCGACCGGCACTCGCTGCGATGCTGCGCGCCTCGCGCACATCCCGCAGAAAAGCGCGCCGGATCTGGCCCGCCACGCGCATGCGTTCCATCGCGTTAATGCCCGTGGCGTTAAAGCGCGCGGCCGTCACGTAAATGACAGTGACCGAAGCGAGAAACGTGCCCAGGCAGGCGATATACGCCAGCAGTTCCAGCAGAGTAAATCCACCGTTCCGTCTGCCTTGCTTTTCATTCATCGATATCGGTCCTTCGGTCCGATGAAGCCGGGCCAATGAAGGTTGTTAACGATTTCTTCATCCTGCGGCCGTTTTCGCCGCGCCACCGAACCGTGGCCGCGACCTCTTTGAGTTGAAGTTCCGGGTCGGGATGCGCCGCGACTTCCAAGCTGAGTCCTGCGCCGGGCAGGCGGTGGTGCTCGCCGAACACATCCTCAAGCGATTCTTCGCGTGACTGAATTTCGTCAAACGGCGTGGCGCGCAGGTTTTCGATCGTCTCTTCCAGAACCCATGCGGCGGCCTGCGACTGGCGCATCGCGTGAACCTTCGCCGTGGCGAACTGGTACATCTGGACCGTCCCGAACAACCCCGTGCCCAACACGAACAGCGCGGCCATCATTTCAATCAGAGAAAACCCTGCGGTGTTGCGGCGTATGGTCAGGCGGCTTTCCATCACATGTTCTCGATGATGATTGTCGAGCAGATAACCGTCAGGCCGTAGCAACAGTAGGCCACGGCAAACACGACGACGCCAAGCGCGATTGTCGACAAGGGGGCCGCGACGGCTTCCGTTACGCGCAACAGCCTCCCCGCCCGCTCGCGGTACATGTGGGCGAGGTTGGCCAGGGTTTCCGGCAGGTTGCCGGCGTATTCGCCGAGCGCCGCCATCGCGGCCAAAGACCTGGGAAACAGCCGCCTCTCATGTTGCGCCGCTTGAGCCAGACTGGATCCTTGCCTTACCCGGTCGCGCATCCGCAGAAGCGCCGCCGCGTAAGCCGGATGCGCCCCTTCCGCCGCATAGGCCAGCGCTTCGTCCAGCGGAAAGCCCGCGCCGGTTAGTTGGGCAAGGATATCGGCGGCGTGCGCGGTGGAGAAAGCCTTAACAAACACCCGCAGCAACGGTATACGCAGTATAGCGGAGATTGACACGGACGACAGACTGCTCCGTGCGCGTAGAGCAATCCACACACCAAGTACAATCGGGAGGCTCATAAAAACTGCCCAGAGAAGCGGCGGAATGTGCTGGAACCAGCCTCCATGTTCGTCCAGCCAAACAGCCGCCGTATAAGGAAAACCGCCGGCCTCCGGGGTGACGCCGAACGCGTTGTAAGCTTCCAGGTATGCTTCATGTATGCCTGTCGTTAGGAGCTGGAAGGTGCCTAAACACGTGGTGACCACAATAAGGAAGTACGACATGCTCTGAAAAAGCGCCACGCCCCATTCCACCTTGTCGCGCAGTTGTCTCTCGATTTGCTGAAGCGTCTGGCCCATATTGCCCGCTGCCTCTCCGGCGGCAAGCATGGCGAGATCGGCTTTGGAAAAGTTATGGGGCTGCTGTGCAAGCGCCGTAATCAGGTCATGGCCTCGGTTAAGGTCGCCGTGAAGCCGGCGCAAGATTTTTTTCGCGTTTCTTGGCGGGCTCGCGGCCAGCGCCGCGCCCACGCCCGCGGCCAGGGGCGCGTTGCATTTCACCAGGCGCGCCAACAGGTTCAACACGTGAATACGCGCCGGGGCACGGGCGAAAAAAGGCGTTTTGGTAAAACGGCTGCGAGGCCCGTAAGCACCGCGATCTGAAAAGAAAAGCCTCGTTAAAAACGCGTAACTCATAAGGAACCTGCGGGCATGCTACTGCTTAAGTCGTACACGGGCAGATAAAGCGCGGCGGCACAATAACCGGCCAACAGGCCGCCAACCACAAACGTCACAGGGCCGATCAGCGTGACCGCGATCAGGTAAAGCCTTTCGAGCGAGCGGTCATACTCGTCGGCCATCACGCGAAACGTGTCCTCCAGGCCGCCCGTCCTCTCTGCGTTCGAAACGAGCCAGCAAAACGAACTGTCGAAGGCCCCGCTTTTCCGGAACGCCTCGCTTAGCGGGGCGCCCGCCCCGGCCGCCGCGGCCGATTTGCGAATGTTCCGATGAAGCACGGCGTTTCCCGCGGCGGCCCCGGCGATCTCGAGGCTCTCCATCACGGGCACGCGCGATTCCACCAGCATCGAGAACGCCCGGCAGAACCGTGCCAACGCCGCCGTCTTGCACAACGGAATTCGCAGCCGAATCCAGTCGGCCCAGTAGTAGCGCCGGTCGCGGGACGTGTAGCGCACCGCGGCCACAAGGCCCATTACGGCGACCGCAAAGACGGCAAGAATCGCAGCCGTATTGGCCTGAAAAAACGCGCTGACATTGAACAGCAACTGCGTCGGCGCCGGCAACTTCATCTGGAAATCGTCGTAAATGCCGGCAAAAACCGGCACCACCTTCAGCATCATCACCACAAGCAGCAGAAACGCCGCCGTAACCACCACCAGCGGGTATGCCGCCGCCAGTTGAAGGTTTTTCTTCATCGTGGCCATCGAACGCGAATAGGCGGTCAGCGCTTCAAAGACCCGGGTCAGGCTGCCCGCGCGCGCTCCCGCTATCACCAGCGCGCAGTAGACAGGGCTGAACGCGTCCCGGTGGCGGTACATTGCCGACTCGAGGGAATCGCCGGCCTCCACGTCACGCCGAATCTCGTCAAGAACCGGTTTGAGCCGCGGGTTGGCGGCATCCTCGGCAAGCGCGGCCAGCGACGGCGCCAACGGCAGCGAGCTTCGCGTAACCGTGGCGAGCAGGGCGTTGAGCTGGGCAAGGTCGTCCCAGGTCAACCTTTTGGATGATGTAAGCCCTTGCGCGCGCCGCACCGGCCCGACGCGGTTTACGGTCCAGCCTTTTTCCTGAAGGGCCACCACGACTTCGTGCGCGAACGCGCTCTCCATGGCGCCACGCACGGAATTCCCCTCGGTATCAACGGCCCAGTACGTAAAAGTTTGCATCGACCCCACCTTTTGTCCCCTTATAATACAAACTAGAACGGTTCGTATTCACATTTTTGGGTGAAAGTGCGAACGGCGGTTGCGATAGCTTTGCCGGATAATGTAGAAGAGGCTTCCAGCCTCTTGCTCCCGTGAGGATATTCACATGCATGGACAGCAGCTTTTTCTGCCGTCACTCGACGCGAAACCGGTAGTTCCACCGGCGGTTGGGTGCGCTGTCGCCGTTTACGCCGAGAACGGAGATATCGCCGAACTCGCCGATGTTGTCGGCCCAGTGGAAATCGAAAGCGGGCGGCGCCTCATCTTCGCCGAGAAGGCTGCGAGGCAGGGACAGCTCCATCTTGTTTTCGACGACTTGATACTTGGCGGCGCCCACACGTTCCCACGCGCCGTTGCGCCACTTTTTTACCGTCGTCTCTTCTCGCGAGAGCACTTCCTCGTTCAGCACGTAATCGTAACCCAGCCAGCCGGTCGACGCGTCCTGGTCGGCGTCGATCAGGAGCATCATCCAATGCTTGCCCGTACGCGGGCTGATGGGCTCGAGCGTCTGCGCGTAAAAATAGAGGTTTTCGTCGTCGTACGCCGCCTTGGCGAGAGCGAAATCGTTGCGGCCGGAGTCGTTTTTGTACACCAGCTTGCCGTAGCCGTTGTGGTTGCGGTGCGCCACGTCGCCGGCCGTATCGCGAAACTCCGGCGTCACATCCGCCCAATCGTCGAACGCGCCGTCGATCGAGACGGAGTGGGGGCCGCCGGGGGTCGGCAGCGGCCGGGCGCCCTTGAAGCGGCGAATCCAGCTTGCGAGCTGGTAGTAGTAGTTGTCGGTGTGCCCGTCGCGCATGGGCTCGCAATCGCGACTGTACTCGTGCGTATACTGGTCGACGAACAGGCCCCCCGGGTAGTAGCAGTCCGACTCCTTGTACTTGCTCCACTCCTGGTACCGTCCGGCAACCCACTCGTTCCAGCCCGTCACGAAGATGAACTTCGGGTTCACCTCCATCGCGCGCCCCCACTGCTCATCGAAGTTCAGCCCCAGGTTTACGGTGTCGTCGCGCATGTCCCGCGCGCCGTTGTGCCAGCTCCGGCCCATGGCGCCGGCCTTGTGGCTCATCGGCGCCGGGCCGGGCGTATCGGGCAGGGCGTTCTGCGCCACGCCCACGCTGGTCTGCTCGGCCTCGCCGGCGCTGTTTTTGAACACGTGCTGCGGGTAGACTTCGAGCCAGCTCCACTGATCCGGCCCGCTGGGCCCAAGCCAGTAATCGGGCATGGGCCGGCGCCACGTGAAAAACTCGAGGATCTTCGGGTCTTTGAAATAGTCCTTGTTAGCCAGCAGCAGCGGCTTGCCTTCCCATTTGAACCACAGGTTTTTCCACAACCCCGGCTTGTACAGGTCGCGCCAAAGGCGCTCCACCACCGGCGTCGGATCGCCGAACGGCGCGATGAACCCGATGCACGGCGTCCGCGCGCCCTCGGCCCGCATGCGCGTGTACGTTTGGCACAACGCTTCGTATTCGTCTTTCCACGTCCACGGCGGGTTCGTCGTGTCGAACAAAACTACGTCGACGCCCGCGTCCGACAGCATGCTGGCATGCTTGCGGATCACGAACGGGTCCGTCATCAGGTAGTAACCCAGCTCCGGTTCGCCCCAATGGTACGGCGAATCGTTTTGCGGCCAGTCGATGTGCGTCCCCGGCGGCACATCGCCGATGATCTTGGTGTTGTCGTTCGGCCCGCCTGTGTGCGGCCTGTGCCATGTCCAATAAAAGATGCCGACCCACTTCTCGTCTTTCGGCGGCCCCGTTTCCTCGTGCCCCGGAACAACCCGCCCCGCGCCGTCCGTCGCCACCCACGTATCCGCAAATACGTCGCCGCCAGCGCAGGGCGCTTCGCCCCAGGCAGACATACTAAATAACAAAGCCATCGCCGTCACAGTAGGCCGACTTCGCCGAAGTCGGTCCCCTCCGGGCTGGCCCGCGCAAACACCCCAACCTTGGTTCACCGCGCTCTCCTTCTGTAAAAGCTGATCTTCCTGACCTCGCTTGGGACGAATTCTCCGCCCCCGGGCGTTGAGGTCCGACTTCGGCGAAGTCGGCCTACTGCGCCGCATACGCCAGCACTCCGTTCCGGTTTTCCTTCGTTGCCTCGCCCGAATTCTCCAGATACATCAAATGGGCGGCGGCTTCGCCGGTGGCGAACCATTTTTGCATCAGCGGAAAATCCGCCCACGAATTTGCCGCAAAATCCCATTTCATCTTCGACGCCACCTCGTACGCCGTCCCCGGACGTTTCCGCAGTATCGACATCACGTCGCCGCACCGGTTCCGGTGGTGTTGTTTGATCTCCTCGACCCGCCCGGGCAAATCCTTGAAGATCCGCCGATGGCCCGGCAGGACAAGTTCAACCTCCAGCTCCGCGATCTTGTCCAGACTCGCCAGGAACAACGCCAGCATGTCGGTGTCGTCCGACCACGCGGAAATGTTCGGCGTGATGTCGCCTAGCACGTGGTCGCCCGAAAGCAGGATCTTCCGCTGCGGTTCGTACAGGCACAAATGCCCCGGCGTGTGGCCCGGCGTGTGGATGATGCGGAACGCGCAATCGCCCGCGCGCAACTCGTCGCCGTCTTTCACGATCGTGAAAGACGGATACTTCGGCGGGCTGTACTTGAAGCCCGGATGATGCTCCATCGCCCCCTGCAACTCCTCCAAAGATATCCCCGCCCGCAGCGCCTGCGCCGCCAGAAACGCCATAAACCCGCCTTTTTCCCGCGCCGCGCCAATAAAGCCCGATTCCGCCTGGTTGAAATAGACTTTCGAGCCGTCCGCCGCCAACTCCGTTACCAGCCCGAGATGATCCGCGTGAAGGTGCGTGATGAAAAAGTCCGCCCGCGCGAGATCCACCCCCAATTCTTCCAGCCCCGCCCGCAACGCCTCCTCGCACTCCGGACGCCGCATTCCCGTGTCAACAACCAGCCACCGCTCCCCCTTTATCGCGTAGGAGTTGATCGACCGCAACGGGTTCTTCGGCAAAGGCACTTCAATCCGGTAAATATCGGGGCAGACTCGCTCAATCACGGCCTTCTCCTCGTTCGCAGAATACAGTCAACATACGCGAGCAGGCAGGTGCATTCAAACGGGTAGGCTGCGAAGAGACAGGACCCGTAAGGGTCTATGGAGGCTTACCGGATGCGGACGTGGCGCTCTTGCCAAATCTCGGGCACGTACCGCTCCCGCGTTTCGTAATGGCCTTTGATGGTTTCGCCGGAGGTTCGGTCGTATGTGTCGGGCACCCAGACCTGGTACTGCTCGTAGCGGCCTTCCTGCACCAGAACGCGCTCGACCCGGTACTGCGGCGCGGGCGCAGGAGCCACGTACGGCTGCTGCACGACCGGCTGCGGCGCCGCGGCCGCTTCGGCAATGATGCCGACGACGCCCACAATCGCGTTGGCGATGGCGGCGTCGCGCATCGCGTCCGCGTACTCTTTATCGGCGCGGTACCGGTCGTTGTACCGGTTGCCGTAGCGGTCGCGGTCGCGGTTGCCGTAGGCTCGGCGGCCGAGGTCCAGCAGGTTGCCCAGCCCCTCGAGTCGGCGCGCGCTGGTGCGAGTCGATAAGCGGCGGCCGTCAAGCAGTCCGCCCAGCCGCTGTAAGCCGCGCACGCCGGGCTTGGCTGAAACCGGGGATCGCCCGATCGACCTGCCAATCGAAGGTCTGCGCACCGACCGCACGGTGCGTCTTGAATCGGCATAAGCCGGCTGCGCCAGCATCGCCCCGCATAGCGAAAAAGCCAGCGCCAAACTCAAGACTCTTGTTCCCATTTTCATCGCCGCACCTCCTTGGCTACGCGCACTTTAGGCAATGGACTGGGGGCCGGAGTTCTCCTTCGCGCTGGTCAGCACGTCAAAACCGTCCGCACTGAATAGACGAAAAGCCGCTTCCGCTATTCAGCCGCTTCCGCTATTCAATAGTACAAGCGAGATCGCCAAGAATTACAGCGAGGGCGGTGGCGAGCCCACAATTGCCGCCACCGCCCGCCGTTTCATTAACTTTTTTGCGGCGGTTTCAGCTCGTTGATCAGGTTCTCAATGGCGTAGCCTTCGATATCCACCTCCGGCTCGAGCACCAGCTTCTTGAACCGGTACTGCGCCTTTTCCGGCGGGCCGCCGTGAAGCTGCACGGCCAGCAGGCCTTCGCGCTCGCCGTCGAAATCGAGCATGGCCGCGCCGAGCTGGCCGTTGATGAACGTCCACACCGCCGGGCCGATCGCCAGGATCTCGTAGCGGTTCCATTCGCCGGGTTTCACGGCCTTGTCGGCGCGGTCGCTCCAATCGAGCTTGCCCCGGCCGTGTTCGTGGTAGATGCGGCCCCACACGTCCTTGCCCACGTCGGCCTGGTAGCCGATGGCCTGGTTGGCGCCTTTCTCGACGGGTTTCGACCGGAACTGCACGCCGCCGTTGCCCGTGTTCGGTTCGAGCTTGATGTCCACATCGAGGTAGAAGTCCCCCGCGGCCGCGTCCGACCACAGGAACTGGTTCTTGTCCAGCCGCTTTTTGCTCTGGCCGACGATCGCGCCGTTTTCAAACCGCCAGTACTCCATGTTGCCGTGCCAGCCGTCCAGGCTTTTCCCGAATCCGGAGACTTCTTTCGCGCCTTTACCAAGGTGTTTGGCGATGTTCAGCGCGGCCCGTTTCGCTTCGGGCTTGACGGCCGGGTCGCCGGCCTGCCTCAAGGCCAGTGCGAACGCTTGCGCGCTCGCCACCTCGGCGAGTCCGCCCAGCACGGTCTTCTTCTCGTCGGCCGACTCGGCGTTGTCCAGCAGCTTGGCGTAATGCTCGAGCCGCTCGCGGGTGTCGAGGCCGCTCTGCCCGACAAGGCGCACCGCGCCGCGCAATGCCAGCACCTGGATGGTCTCGCTGCGGGCCGTGGCCGCAAGATCCATCACGGTCGGCAGCGCCACCTCGTTGGGCCATTCGCATATGGCCCGCGCGGCGGCTTCCTGCAACTCGCCGTCGGCCGTTTCCGCCAGCGACTTTACCTTCTCCAGCGCCTCGGGGTGTCCCGTCGAACCGAGCAGCCGCACGACCGCCAGTTTCGCCTCTTGCTGCGCCCCTTCCAGCGCCGTTAAGAAGTTTTCAACGATCGCCACCGGCGCCAAATCGAACGAAAACCGCAGCGTCTGGCCTTCTTTCACTTCGCGCGTAAACGGCGTGCCGTTCTGAACGAACTCCACGCGCAACGCTTTCGGCTTTCCGGGCGCCGTGTCGCCAAAATTGTCGTTGGACGCCTGCAACTGCGTCGTCCCGGATTCCACCAGCATGGCCACCTGGCCGGTTACGTCCTTCGCCGGCCCGTCGTCGAGGCTGCCGTATAAGGCCTTCTCCACAACGATGGCTCCCGGCATCCGTTTCTGCCGTCCGGTCACCGCCTGCAGGGCCTTCTCGACCGCCTGCCGCTCGCTGTTCGAACCCGCGGCTTCCAGCGCCGCCAACAGGCCCGGCACTTCCTCGGCGCCCGCCGCATCCTGCAGGCCCTTGTAGGCCGCAAGCCGCACGGTTTCATCGGGATCTTTCGCCGCTTTCATCAGCGGCGCCACGGGTTCGGCCAGTCCGCCCGCGCCGACCATCTCAACGGCCGTGCGCCGGACCTCCGCCCGCTCGCTGCCCAGCATTTTCTTTAGCGCCGCGTCGCCCGCTTTGCCGGGGAAGTACGCCAGGCAGTCCCGGGCGGTTTCCGCCAGCTCCGCATCTTCCGCCAGTGCCAGTTGGACGAGCAGGTCGACCGTCGGCTTGTACCCGATCTGCGTCAACGCCTCGAGGGCCGCAACGCGCACGTCCGTCTCGCCCTCGGTAGCTTCCGCCAGCAACGCCGCGCCCGCGGCACTGTTGCCGCGTTCGCCCAGCGCCTGCATCAGGCGGACCTTTCTGTCCGCGGGCAGTTTTGGCAGCAGAGACGCCAGCACCTTGTCAACGTCGTCGCCAGCGGGCATCTCGCGCGCCGCGCGAAGGCCCGCGTTGAACTTGACTTCGTCGCCTTTTTGGAGTTGTTCGGCCAGAAGCTCCAGTCCTTCCTTGTCGCGGTACAGCACCGCCCCGCGGAACGCTCCAGCAACTACGTTCGGCGGCGCGTCGCGCAAATTGTCGCAGATATCCGAATTGCCGGTGCTTTCCGCACACAGCATCAGCGCGTCGCACAAGGCCCAAAGCGTTCTTGGCGGAAGCCCGGCCTGTTTGACGGTATCCTGCAACGGTTGTACGGCCTTTTCCGGATTGATCCGGGCCAGCGCCCGCGCCGCCGCCTGCGCCACGTCCGCGTCGGAGCTTTTCAGCAACGGCACGATGGCCGCAAACGCCTGCTGGTCCTTGCGCATCCCGAGCGAATGCACCAGCCCCGCCTTCATCTTGCCCTCGGCCTTGCCCAGCGCGGCGCGCAATGCCGCGCCCGCTTCCGGGCACTGCATGGGTTCGAGCGCGTACCGCGCCATGTGCGAGAACTGCTCGTCCAGCAGCAGCGGCGCCACCGCCGGCACTTCTTTCGCGCCGCCGTGAATCGAAATCTTCCGCAGCGCGGTGAACTTCTCTTCCAGCGAGGCGCTGTCCGATTTCAGAACGCTAACGTAATCCTGAGCGGCGGCGGCCGCCGTGAACAGCCCCGCCACCAGGCAAATGGATACAAATCTGCGTAAAGTTTTCTGCTTTCTCATAACACCCACGGCTCCCGCTGCGCCCGCGACCGCAGGCGGTTGGCTTCATCGTCATTGATAAACGTTGCGGTTTCGGGATCGAAGTTCATGTCGCGTTCGAGCCACATGCAGATGTTCGCCGCGTGAACGCACGTCATCGAGTTGTGCATCACCGTCGGATTGGCGACCGTCTCCTCCCGGCTCTTCACGCAGTCCAGGAAGTTGCGCATGTGGTCCAGCGACCGCCCCGTGCGCGCCACGTACTCGCCCACCACCTCCTTGTACTCCGCCAGCAGCTCCGGCGACGACGCCTCCGGCCGCGAATAGCCGTCCGCCGCGCCGACCCAGCCGCGCTCGCCGTCGAACCGCTCGCCGCATGACCCGTACCAGTACTTGTCGCCGCGAGACAGAACCATCTTCTGCCCGTTCGGGAACGTGCACACCATCCCGTCGCCGCTGTCGTTGTCGACGTACTCGTACTTGCACGGCGGTTTGCCGTTCACGTCCAGCCCGGCGTACGCCTGGGCAAACGTGTGCGCGCCCCATTCGCCGATGCAGCTCGTGTGAAAATCGTAAGTGCCCCGCCAGCCGCCGCGGACGTAGCTCATGTTGAACGGCCGCCACGGGCACGTCCCGAGCCAGATGTCCCAATCCACTTCCTCTTTCGGTGGCAACGGCTCCTCGGGTTTCCAGTCGTTCGGCATCTTTGCCGAATCCCACGGCGCGATATGCGCGTAAGCCGTATGCACCTTCCCAAGCCGGCCCGTCCGTGCCATCTCGATGGCGAACACGTGGTTGGCTTCGCTGAGGCGCTGCGTGCCCGTTTGGTACACGCGCCCGTAGCGTTTCGCCGTCTCCACCACCAGCTTGCCCTCTTCGATCGTCATGCACGACGGCTTCTCGCTGTAAACGTCCTTGCCGGCCCGCATCGCCATGATGGAAGCCGGCGCGTGCCAATGGTCGCCCGTCGCGATCAGCACCGCGTCGATATCATCGCGCGCCGGCAGGAATTCCCGCAGGTCGCGGTACATCGCGCAGTCCTTGTTGCCATAATGGTCGTCAACGTGGGCCTTCACCCGCTCCCGCTGTTCTTTCCACAGGTCGCAGATCGCCACGAACTGCACGTCCTTGTTGCCCAGCATCCACTTCAGATCGCCGAACCCGCGGCTGTGGATGCCGATGCCGCCCGCGACAATACGTTCCGAAGGCGCCGTTGCGCCGCCCCTGCCCAGCACCTTCGCCGGCACGATCAGAGGCGCTGCAACCGCCGCCGCCGTCGTCGTCAGAAAATTCCGACGCGATATCTTCTTGCCCATATCTTTTCCTCCCGTACGTGCTGAAAAAAATTACGTCCGCCCAGTATAGTACTCCGCCGCAAAGATTTCGAGGCCCAACCGACTAAACTTGCTGTGCACGAAAGTCGCTCTCCCGCTTTTTGGTCTCGGCGGGGGTGGTGGTGGCTCTTCACTCGTCTCACCTGTCCTAATTGTCCCAATCGTCCCATTGCCCTTCATTTTTTCGCCGAAAAAGCGTATAATGCGCTAAAGTTTGGGGGACATAGTGCCGATAAAACGAGTAAGGTTGTAGTACCTGTTTTCGAAGGAGGCTGTAAATGGTTGCTATACACGGGATTGGCGGAATTCCCGAGCCAACGCCTGAGCGACCGGCAAAGGTGCGGGAAGGCCGTGAGCGACCGGCGGCGTCTCAGGCGCAGGACGATGTCGTCATTAGCTCCGAAGCCCAGGCGGCTGCCAAGATCGCGCAGTTGGTCCAGGATACCCAGGACGCCTCCGATGTCCGGGCCGAGCGCGTCGAGGCGGCAAAAGAGAATATCCGCCGCGGCAACTACAAAGACCCCGAAGTTGTCGCAAAAGTGGCCGAAAAAATCTCCAAGTACTTGCCATAACTTATGTTAAGCCGTTACAGGGGCGTCGCTTTGGTGATGTCTCTGTTTCTTTTTTTCACCGTCGGCTGCGGAACACTCCAAAAGGGCCCCTCGTACCGGAAAAAGGGCATTGCTTCCTGGTACGGCGAAGCCTACCAAGGGAGGCCGACCGCGTCCGGCCAGCCGTTCGACCTCAACCAGAAGACGGCCGCCCACAAAAAACTGCCGTTCGGCTGCCTGGTGCGCGTCAAACGGCGCGACAACGGCCGCGTCACCGTCGTCTGCATCAATGACCGCGGCCCGTTCGTCCGCGGCCGCATCATAGACGTTTCCAAAGCCGCCGCACGCGACCTCGATATGATCAACGACGGCATTGCCCCCGTGAAGATCAAAGTGGTCCGCTGGCCTCGAAGAGGCAAAACCTGAGCACCCGCTAGTCCGCCATCGTCTCGTTAAGTTCCTGCCGCAGCTTGTTCCCGCCAAGCAACTCGTAAACAGCGAAGTTAAAAAAATACACTGCTATAGCGCCAAGTACTGCGGCCGGTGGAATATCGGGCCGTTCCGTGACAACCTCGGCGGGCGCAATCAGTAAACCGATAAGCGGCATCAGAATGCACGCCAGCATGAAGTTGCCCGCCAGAAACACCGGGAACTTCGGCCGGTTCCGCACCATCGGCCAAAGCCGGAACGCCGCAAAACCCAGAAACGGCCAGAAAGTGCCGAAATGAACCGCGGCTGCCAGACAAGAAACCAGAATGAGAACCGTTCCAACCACCCGCCCAAAAATCGACTGGCCGAAGCCCATTAAGACCAACGCGAACATCTCGATAAAAAGTGGCACGTACACCGACTGTCCATAAAGTTCAGGAGCCCGCCACGCTCCCACAGCCGCTATAAAATGTGCGCCGGAAAGCAGCAGGCAACTGCCCGCCGACATCGCGCTCGATACCGTTACGTATCTCAAGGCGGAAAACGGCTTCGATTCCGCGGCGAGGAAAATCAACACGGCCAGCCCTATTACCGATAAGGCCGACCCCATGACCAAGGGCCCCCACAAAGCCCCATTGATCTCGTTCTGCTTCACGAGCGGCGCCGCAATCAACCAGACGCCGGTCAGCAGGAAAACCAGGGCAACCACCAATTGCAAAACTCGGTTCTGTGCTGGCGTCAAATCAGCGGGTTCATTTCTGTCTCGCTCCTTTTCCCCGTTTGAAAACAACAGTCGCGTCCTCCCGGTCATGCATGTTACACCCGAACCCTCCCCTGCACAACCGCCGGGCAATATACAAAAAGCCCGGCGTTGCCTGCGGCTCATTTCAACCGCCGGCGCCCCGGGCTTTTGGTTAAACGGTTGATTTGTTTTAACAGCCGGCCTCGCTAAGCTGCTTCGTTCTCATTTTGCGGGCCAGAAGCAACATGAGCGCCGCCGCGAACATCATCACCAGGTCGCCGCCGCCGCCCGGCCGGTTCGGGCCGGCGATGCCAAAACAGGCGCTTGGCGGTTCGCCTTCGCCTTCGCCCTCACCCTCGCCTTCGCCTTCGCCTTCGCCTTCACCCTCACCTTCACCTTCACCCTCGCCTTCGCCGGCTTCAAGCACCCACACTTCGCCTGTCGTGCCCGTGGGCCCGGCTTCCCGGGATCCGGCGTAATAGACCTCGCCGGCGTCGTCTTGCCCGAACCCTTTAACCCAGATCATAGTGTTCTGCGGGAATCGCAGTTGGTTAATCTGGTCGGTCTCGTCCAGGTAAAACAATTTGCCCGAAGGCGCCACGAGATTGTCGCCGATATCGGCAAAGACGTATTGGCCGAACAACGAAGGAATCTCCGCACCCAGATAAACGAACCCGCCGAGCACCACGGTACCGTCGTGGTGGTCATACTCCGCAATCGGGTCGATAAGGTTCCAGGGCACACTGTCCACCGGCTCCTCGGTAAGGTAGTATGAGCCGTCGTTGCGGATGTTGACGAAGAAGCTTCCCTCTTTCTCGCGCCACCCGTAGTTGCCGCCCGAAACCACAATATCCACCTCTTCGACATAATTCTGGCCCGCGTCGCCGGCCCATAAGTCGCCGGTTTCCGGATCAAAACTGAACAGGAAGGGGTTCCGGAACCCGTACGCGAAGATTTCGCCAAGGGCGTTGCCGTCGAACGCGAACGGGTTGTCGTCGGGAATCCGGTATTGGCCGTTGGCAGACAGGAGGCCCGAGGTGTCGCTGAAGTCCGGGTTAATCCGCAGAATAGAGCCGTAAATGTTGGAAGGATCCTGCGCATTGCCGCCGGGTACGTGGCCATCTTCATTATCCAGCGAGCCGCCGCCGTCGCCCAGCGAGATGTAAAGATAGCCGTCTTCCAGATTGAACCGCAGCGTGCCGCCGTTTTGGTTATACTGCGGCTGGTCGATCCGCATGATTTCCCGCCGGCTCGTCGGGTCGACCTGTGCGGGGTTTTCGTCGAAAACCGACCACTCCGCGATTACCGATTGGTGGTTGAACGCGCCCGCCAGGGGCACAGTAAAATCCGCTGTTCCCTCTGCGGGCTCCGAGGTGAACGTGTACACAAGCCCGTTCGTGTTGAAGCTTGGATGCAGCGCGAATCCCAGCAGACCCCGTTCGTCGTACTCTGGTGTAAGCGTTACCAGCCGCGACTGCACGTCCAGGAATGGCGTGCCTTGCTGGACCCCGTTTATGTAAAGCCATACGAGGCCCACCTGATCGATCACGTACATTCGCTGTTCCGTGCCGTCCAATGAAAACACAATTCCCAGCGGCGAGACCAGGCCGTCGGCCACCCGCGTCCGGCCTATCAGCACGCCCGGTGGGATCGGTTCCGGAATTGGATCGTCCACGATGAAGCCGTACACTTCGATATTCCCCCTCATGTCGGTGCTGTGCGTGCCGCAGCGGTACCCGGGCGTCAACCCGCCCGCGCTCATGGCCGCGGCGAGCGAGGGCGTCAACGTAAACGTGATCGTGCGTTCGGACCCTGTCCCGCCCTCGACAAAATCGATGGCCGTGTCGCCTTCCACGGTTCCCGTTACGGCCCCCATGGAAAGCAGAACCACGTCCGCCGCGGGCGTCGCACCCAGCGCCACAATCTGCAGCGGATGCGTCACGCCGTCCTCGACGGTGATCGCGTACCGCTTGTATAACGCCAGCCGGATCGTTGGATCCGGCGCGGGCAGCGTACCGTCGAAAATCAGCGGGCTCGACACCGCCGTCAACTGGTAGCTCTCGTCGCCGATATTGTCGAACGTCATTGTAAAATCGGCTTGTGCCGCAGCTGTCCCCGCAAGTACAACAACAGCCGCTGCAAGCAGCACGTTCTTCATTTGTTCTTCCTCCCTATGAGGCTGGTGTACAACCAGGCTGATTAATCCGGGTTAGACGGGACTGGTGACGCCAAAGTGCCTCGCGAGTTGTCAAGAACTTCGCTTTAAAAACAGGTACTGCACGCCGTATGTCACAATTCTCGGCACGGAAGGACTTGCCTCAGCCTTGGAAACAACATCGTTTCGACCCGGCGACATTCCAAACGGCGTCGAATTCAACCGCATCGGGATTGAACCGAAGGTGTAAATGGCGTAGTCTATCCGCAAAATGGGAACTTGTAAGAGGAACACGATATGAGCAAATCAACCTATGGACGCCGGGACTTCTTCAAACGGACCGCCGCTGCGACTCTTGTCGGGGGCGCGGCCGCGCCCATCGCCGGCTCGTTTTCGGCAAGCGCGCAGCAAACGGGGCTGAAGAAGTCCGTTCAGATCACTATGATCGGCAAGGGAGGCCTTTCCGACGCCGAGAAGTTTGCACTTGCCAAAAAGTGCGGGTTTGAAGGCGTTGAAGCCCAACCTCTCGGAGACGTTGCCGCTTCGGAAAAACTCGCCGAAACCGCCCGCGCGGCGGGAATCACGATTCATTCGGTCACGTTCGGCGGCTGGAAGAATCCCCTGTCGGATCCGAACGAAGCCGTGACCGCCAAAGGCCTTGCCCAAGTCGAGTCCGGACTGCGAAGCACAAAAGCCATGGGCGCGACCGTGATGCTGCTGGTTCCGGCCGTCGTCAACGACCGCGTGCGCTACGTCGAGGCGTATGAACGTTCCCAGGCAAACATCCGCAAGGTGCTCCCGCTCGCCCAGGAACTCGGAGTCGTCATCGCCGTCGAGAACGTCTGGAACAAGTTCCTCCTGAGCCCCATCGAGTTCGCCCGCTACGTCGACGAGTTCGAAAGCCCCTACCTCCAGGCCTATTTCGATGTCGGCAACGTCGTCATCTACGGTTACCCCGAAGACTGGATACGCACCCTCGGCAAGCGCATCGTCAAAATCCATCTCAAAGACTTCAAACGCGACGGATACCAGTGGAAAGACATTCGGGACGGCGACGTCAACTGGCCCGAAGTACGCAAAGCTTTTGACGAAATCGGGTACAACGGATATGTGACACCCGAACAGCGTGGAGGCGGCGAAGATTACCTGCGCGACCTGTCCAAACGCATTGACCTCATCATCGCCGGCAAATAAAAACAGCATTGGGACGCCCCCGCTGCGGGGCGTCCCACACCCAACATCTTTAAGACGAGCCCCCCACTGCCACCGGCAGCGATTCCCAGAATGACAAGCGACAGCAATCCCGATCTCCCACCTGTCATTGCGAGGAGGCGGTGGAGCGATAGCGGAACGCCGACGTCCGACCGTCTCCGGTCGGCGCAATCCCGTCGGTATCATCCCAGACCTCGGGTGAACCAGTTTTCGACACTCAACCCTCGGCATGCCATTAGCAGGAGGTGTGCAGGGACAGCGGAACACCGACGCGGCAATCCCGGCGCCCTTTCTGCTTTGCCGTTTTTTAATGCTCTCCCAATTCTTTCTACGTCTCATACGTCTCATACGTCCCATACGTCTCATTCCCATCCCCCAAGCTGGCCCTGCCCGCCAAAACATGCTAATGTTTCCCCATTGCCTCGAACATAGGAGATCTGCAAAATGCTCTGCACTCTCGCACTCACCCTCTGCACAATCGCCGCCGCCGAAACGCTCGAATTCACCCCGGAGAACTTCGTGCTGATCGAAAACAAACCCCGGCTCATCATCGGCCTGTACGAAAACCCCGAAGACGATGCTGTTCTCGCCGAAGCCGCGGACGCCGGATTTAATTTTGTCCGGGCAAAGTCCGATCAGGCAAGCCTTGACCGCCTGCACCGCCACGGCGTTTACGCCTGGATACCCCTCGGCGGGAACCTTGCACTGAAACCCGGCGGCGATGCCGGCCTCGAGAAGCTCGCCGGCATCGTCAACGACTTCAAGAATCATCCCGCGCTCCTGTCGTGGGAAGCCCCCGACGAATCGCTGTGGAACCAGTGGTATTGCGCCCATAGCTGGATCTTCTCCGAACAGCCGAGACAGCTCGCCGAGAAGATCGCGTCAACCTCCGATCCCGAAACCGCCGCAAAACAAAAAGCCGCCCTTGACCGGGCCGTCGACCTCACACGCCGAGGGTTGTGGCAGCAAAGCGAGGAAGTCTACGACGCGCTCTGGAAAGAGTTCGGGATGGAACCGCAGAAGCCCGACTTAAAAATGACGCGGCGCGTCGAGGCCGCCGGCGAACTGTGCGAAGAACTGAACCGCGGCTGGGAACTCGTGCGTCAACTCGACAAGGACCACGTGCTGTGGCAGAACCACGCGCCGCGCAACAGCATCGCCGGAATGCGCGCGTACAACCGGCTCGTCGACGCCGCCGGCTGCGACATCTATCCGGTTCCCGCGAACTACAAGGTCGGCCACAGCGACCTGCCCGACAAGTCGCTCACGAGCGTCGGCGCATACACCGACCGGATGCGGGACGCCGCGCCGGGCAGGGCATGCTGGATGGTGCTGCAGGGGTTCGGATGGCGCGATATACAGGAAGGAGCGGCCTACGAAGAGGACGCCCAACTCGGCCGCCGGCCAACCTGGCAGGAAACCCGCTTCATGGCTTACAACTCGCTTCTCCACGGTGCAAACGCCGTCCTCTACTGGGGCACCGCATACATCGAGAAGGACAGCAACCTATGGCGTTACCTGCTGCGGCTGGCCCGCGAGCTGCGTGCGCTCGAACCGGCCATCGTTGCGCCCAAACCCGCGCACGGTCCCGTGGCCGCGGCCGACGAAACCTACGCGTCCTTTGATGGCGGCCAGCCGCTGCTGATGTTTCGCAAGTATGCCGGCCCCGGCGGCGGGGACGAGTACGCGCTCATCGCGCTTAATGAGTGCTACGCCGGCATTGCGTTCGACGTGGCGGGACTGCCGCCCGAGTTGGAAGGGCGGCAGTTGTACAGGCTCTACTCAGAAGAAACCGTGACGGTACGGGACGGCGGGTTCCGCGATGGCATCCAGGGCTACGATGTGCACGTGTATGCAACGTCGAAAAAACTCCAGGCCGAATAAACCAAGCGGCGCCGGAGAAGAAAAAAACCTCCCCTCGCGCCGCTGATTACCGGTACGTGGCACCGGAGCGCCAACGTTATTTCTGCACGTCTTCGGCGGTGTCGCTTATGGCTTCGCCGGCGCTTTCGATGTCTCTGCCCGCGCCCTTGATGGTATTGCAACCTGCCGCGCCGGCCACCAGCGCTATCGCAAGCAGAGCCGCTGTTAATTTGCGTAACTTCTTCACGTGATCTCTCCTTTTCTTAAACAGGCATTCGTTGCCCAAATTTATCTCTCTATATACTTAACCCCGTCCGCGCTGCACATCTTCCAACCGCCCGGCCGGTTTCCAGTGCCTGCTGAGAGAAGATCTTAAAGAACTTCATCAAGGGGTGCGGCTCTTATTGGCAAGCGTTTTAAAAGTTTCTAATCCGCCACAGGATGCAATCAGCCGGGACGGCTCCGTTCCTATCGATGCCTACCCGCCGAACATGGCCTCTTTAAGCCGGTTGATCGCCTGCGGGATGTCTTCAAACCCCCACACGTTGCGTCCGACGGTCGAGCCCGCCGCCCCGCTGGCCGCCACCGCCCGCACCATCTGCACCGCATCGTCTATCGTTTTGCAGGTAGGTCCGCCGGCGGTTACCACCGGAACGGGCGTCGCCGAAACAATGTCGCGGAACGACGCGGCGTCGCCGGTGAACGGCGCTTTGATCACATCCGCGCCCATCTCGAGGCCCATCCGGACCGCGTAAAAAACCGCTTCGGGGTCGTGGGCGACGGCTGTTTGTTCGTCGCCGCTGCTGAGCGGGTAAATGTGGGGAATCACCGGCAGTCCCAAAGGCTCCGCCTCCCGCACAACCGCGCTCAGATGACGCACGTACGCGATCTCCATGTCGCAATGCACGAACATTGCCACGGCGATCGCGTCCGCGCCGAGCCCGACCGCCTCTTCCACCGTTGCCGTCTGTGCAAAATCCGGTTCTCCGGGCCGCAGCACCACGCTTTGCACGATCAGCGGAACCTGGCCAGCGAAACGCGGCAGGAAACGCGCCGCGATGCCCTTGTTCATTGTTACCGCGCTCGGCCGCGCAGAAATTATCTTCTCCAGCGTCTGTTCCATCCGCCGCAGCCCCGCCGGAAGGCCCGTTGGATAATTGATAAGATGATCCACCGCCACCGAGAGTATCCGGCCCGACGGATGGCTGAATATACGTTTAAGCCGAACCTGTTTGCCAAGACTGCTCATAAACTTCCTCCCTTCTGTCCAGAGACTAACCCAACGCACTTCAGCCCCGCAACCAGCCGCCATCCTGTAAGTCATAAGTTGCCAAGCAGGAACACGCGCGTTAAACTCATCTCGAGCAAAGGAGACCTCAGCTATGATGCACCGCCGCGACTTTCTCATCGGTTCCGCAATGCTTGCAACGGGCGCCGCCGCTTCGGTTGGCGCCGCAAAAGAAAAAATCCGCTGCGGCATCATCGGCCTCGGCCATGCCCATGCGCTCGATGTTGTCCGCGTCCTGAAAGCTTCCGAGGACTTCGAAATTGCCGCCATTTGCGAGCCGGATAAGGCCGTCCGGGAGAAGGTCGCCAAAAACCCGCTCCTGAAAGGCCTGCAATGGCTCGACCGCGATCGGCTTTTGGCCGACAATTCGATCCAAGCCGTTGCCGTCGAGAGCGCCGTGCCGCAACTGCTCGAGCACGCGCAAGCCGCCGCCGGCGCAGCCAGGCACATTCACCTCGACAAGCCCGCCGGAATGGCGCTGCCGCCGTTTCGCGCCCTGCTGGATACGATGCAACAGAAAAACCTCCTGCTCCAGATGGGCTACATGTTCCGCTACAACGCCGGGTTCGATTTCGTCCGGAAGGCCGTGAACGACGGGCTCATCGGCGACGTGTACCGCATCAACGCCTGCATGGATACCGACTACGGCGCCGATAAGCGCGGCATCCTCCTGGGCCGGCCCGGCGGGTTGATGTTCGAACTCGGCTGCCACCTGCTCGACATCACCATGGTCATCCTCGGCACGCCGAACAAGGTCACGCCGTTCCTCCGCAAGGATGCCCCCTTCGACGATACCCTCCTCGACAACACCGCCGCCGTGTTCGAGTTCGACAATGCCGTGGCCATCCTCCAAAGTTCCGCAATGCGGCCCAACGCGTTTGCTACACGCCGGTTCGAGATCTGCGGAACCGATGGCAGCATTACGGTCGAGCCGCTCGAGCCGCCGTCCGTCCGGCTCAACCTGCGTGAAGCGCGCGGTGGGTTCAAGCGCGGCCTTCAGCAAGTGTCCGTGCCCGACCACGACCGTCATGTCCGCGACTTCCAGGACTTTGCCCGGTGCATCCGGGGCGAAGCCGAGTTCGCCTATTCCAAGCAGCACGATTACGAAGTTCAGCGCGCCCTCCTCGCCGCCTGCGGCGTGGGCTGAGCTGGCTAAAGATCTCGCTGAAGCGGGAGAACCGCGGCCGTGGGCATGCGGCAAGATGCCGCGTCTATTCTTGGGCAACTCTTTGTGTCGCTAGCCGCGTCTTTTTGTCGTTAATGTAGAAGAGGCTTCCAGCCTCTTGCTCCCGTTGGACAGGGTTTCTTGAAAGCTTCTTGGCTTTTTCAGCAGTTCCAATGCCTTCTCTTTTGGAGTCCTCACCCGCCATTCTCCGGAACACGGAATGACGCCTGTGCGTGCCATGTTTTACAAAGGGTTAGGCACTTAAGGCGGCAAATCTCAACCAGAAAAAGGAGGTTCTGCGATGAGTCTAAAACGAATGCTGAAACGGTCGCTGGCTGTTGTGGCCGCGATAGCTTTGGTGTTCCCGCTGTCGGCCACGGCGCTCGACTGGTGGGATTACGACTACGACTACGGCTACTACGACAACAACTGGTGGAACGACCAGGAATGGAACAACTACTACACAGACGACTGGTTCGACAACGAATGGTGGGGCGACGGCGAGGCCGGCTTCGAGGACGAGTGGTGGGAGGAAGATTACACCTCCGGCGACTACGACTATGACTACTATGACACCTACGGTTATCCCGGAGGCGCGTACAAAGAAGATTGGTACGAAGAAGACTACTGGGGCGATTACGATTACGACTACGATTACGGCAACTACTACGACTGGAACGACACCGATTACGTGGGCGGTATAGACGACTTTGACGAGGAAGGATGGTTTGATTGGTAAGCCCGGACACGGCGCAACCGTTGAAAAACCAAACCAACAGGGAGAGAACAACATGAACAAACGCACGATCTTCAAAACGGCTGCCGTATTGCTGACTCTTGCGCTGGTGTCCGGCCTCGCCTACGCAGTCACCATCCGGGGCGGCGACGATCGCTACGAAAGTTCCGACCAGATGATGGGCGGCGAACGCATGCACGACCGGCAGCCAATGCGCGACCGGGAAATGATGCGGCCGCGCCGCGGCATGCCCGAGCACGCCCTCACGCGCGTCCAGGGCAACATCATCGGGATGAAGACCGTCAAGATCAAGGGCAAGGATGTAAAACACCAGGTGCTCCGTGTTCGGAGCGACCTCGACAACATCGTTCTGATCGATCTTGGCCCGAGAACGCAGAAGATTCGCAACCTCAATTTGAGCGAAGGCAAACGCGTGAACATTGTCGGCCTTGGCGGCGTTGCCGAAGGCCAGAAATTGATCCTCGCCGACCGCATCCAGGTCGATGGCCAGACCGTTCACGTCAAGACGCCCAAGATGAAGCGCGTCGAAGGCCGGGTGGTCGCTGCGCAGGACGTCAGCATACGTAAAACGGGCGACAAGAACCGCGTCGTCATTTTGCAGACACCGCAGGGCAAGCTGCCCATCGACCTCGGGCCGCGCGCCAAGCTGCTAGACATTAACATCCGGGAAGGCACGTCCATGAAGGCCGAAGGGAAACTTGTCCGCGTCCAGGGCAAACCGTTCCTGATGGCCAGCATGTTTAAAGCCGGCGAGAACCCGCCGCGTGCCGTAAAACGCCCGGCCGGGCAGAAGAAGTAACGGTAGTACAACAAGCGCTTTTTGGGCAGCCGCCGGTTGTTTCCGGCGGCCCTTTTTACTGTTGCCAACCAGGGGAGAGAGGAGAGGGCAAAATGAGGCGTATAACATTGATTGCTGTTGGGGCAGGCATCGCGGTGGCGCTGGTTGGCTGTCCTCCGGCCGAAACGCGGTCGGCCTCTGTATACGAGCCGGTTGAAAATGCCTTGCTCAACGCGGGATTCGAAGAGGGCGAGTTTTCCCCCACGGGAACGCCCGATCACTGGACCAGTTCGGCGTACGATCCTTCCGCCGAGTTCTTCTGGTCGGACCAGATAGCGTTCAAAGGCGCGTTGAGCGCGGGCATCTCGGCGCCCACGCCCAACGACGCAAGCTGGCTTCAAACCGTCAACCTCGACCCCGGCGCGAACTACCTGCTTTCGGGTTGGATCAAAACTGAAAACGTCGCCCACAACGAAGGGGTCGATGCGGGCGCCAATCTGAACCTGTTCGGGACGTTCAACCGGACCCGCGGCGTGTTCGGCACGTCCGACTGGACGTACGCCGGCATGCCGTTCAACTCGGGCGAGTCGGGCGAGGTGACGATCTCCGCGCGCGTCGGCTTTTTCGCCGGAACGACGACCGGCACGGCGTGGTTCGACGACCTCCAGGTTACGCCCATCTACGCCGAAGACCCGCATCCGCGATGGCGCATACTGGCGCTGATCTTCGACACCACCGACTTCACGTATGTTGACGGCTCGGCCGTTACGCATCACGTCGTGGCCGCGATGACCGAAGAGGAACTCGCTGAGACGGCCGCGGTTGTCGAGACGTTCGTTCTCCAAGACATCCCGGCGCTCAACAGCGGCAACATGATTCCGATCCTGACAGTCGAGATCCCGGAAGATCCTTTGACGCAGCTCAGCCCGTTCGGCGATAAGTGGTGGCCGTCGCCCGCCGACACCGAACCGTACCTCGACCCGGCGTTTGACTCGGTTATCGTCCTGTGGGATCCGCGCGCAACCGACCTGGACACCGGCGAGCGGATCAACCTGAACAACGCCGCCGGGCTCACGCTCAACATGGGAACCGGGCAGGCGTACACCTCGATCATCGTCGACGCGGCCGTGACGTATAATCACCGCAACGTGTTCAAACACGAGTGGGGCCATTGCATTCTCGATTACTTCGAGGCCGCGGGCGCGTCGCCCGAACCCACCGTCACGAACCACGCCACGCCGGGGCAGTACATCCACTGGCCGACCGGCGAGGAGTACGTCTGGGTTGACGAAACCAACGACAACCCGATACCCAACTCGATCTACAACAACGAGTCCGGGTTTACCCACGACTACTATTCGGGAACCACCGCCACGCCCGGCGAGCCCGACCGCCGGCTCGGGATCACGCCGGCCGCGTGGGCGATCGGCGGGCCGGTGACGCGGCCGTTCCGCAAGATCCAGACGCCCGCCGAGTGGCTCGACACGATCCGCACGTTGCTCGACGAGTCGGCCGAGATTGGCGAGCTGGTGCAGGCCAACGCCCTGTACGCCCAGGTTGACGGGGCGGCGCGCATGGTCGAGCGGGGCAACCTGCGGCCGGTGGCCAATAAAATCGCTATGTTGGAGAAACACGTCGAGCGGCTCGTGGAACAGGGCAAGCTGTCGCAAGTGCAGGCCGACGCGATCCAGTTTGCCGTGGCCGGTCTTACAGATTCGCTGAGTTTGCCTTAATTCCATCGTTGAATGGGACAACGCAACGACCGATTCGCTTGTCATCGGCGAGCGCTGGCCATATACTTGCACCCAACAGAGGGCGCTGGAATATGGCCAAAGATCGTAGTGCCACGCGAACGGAAGAATTGTTTCTTACGAGGCGCATTCGTTGCATCCTCGCGTTGTTCGTGCTTGGCCTTGTGCTGAGCGGCCTCACCGCTTTCCCGCTTGACTGGGAGGTGACCGTCCTCCGTGAATGGACCGGTCCGGGAACTTTGGCCGGCCGTGTGTGGCCGGGTATGTCCCAATGGATGGCGCGAGTCTACGAGGGACTTAACCATGCCGGGACGAATTACCCCTTCCTCCTCTATGGAACCGATTGGCTGGCCTTTGCCCATCTCGTTATTGCAATAGCCTTTTGGGGACCTTTGCGGGATCCCGTCCGAAACATCTGGGTCATCGAGTTCGGGATGGTCGCGTGCATCCTGGTTATTCCGTTGGCCCTTATCTGCGGTCCGTTGCGCGGAATACCGTTCTTTTGGCGCTTGATCGATTGTTCCTTCGGCGTGGTCGGCATTCTGCCGCTGGGCTTGGCGCACCATTACACGCGGCGCCTCGCTATGTTGCAGAAGAAAACAGAACGCGCAATCGAAACGGCATCCCGGCTGCAAAGTCTGCCAATCCGTTCTAAGCGTGAGCCCGGCGAAGCCTGAACGCGGCTATCGCAGCCAAGCTAATTGCGGCCGCCATCACGCACCATGCTGACAGTGGGAGTTCCAGCGTCTCAGTGGCGGAACAGGGATCGGTTCCAAATGCAACCTCATCGGCGTCATTGGCGCCGTCGTCGTCCGTGTCGGCTTTCAGCGGGTCCGTGCCGTAATTATTCACTTCCACAAAATCGGACAAACGGTCGCCGTCGGTATCCCTAGCGTAAGGATTGGTGAGGGCGCTTGTTTCCTCGTGGTCGGAAAGCCCATCGCGATCCGAATCGACTTCAAAAACCATCAGGTCCTCGAATGAGCCGTTGGCCAGGAAAACGTAACCGTCCCGTGCGCACGCATTCATCGCGCCCCAGGCCTCGGTAAATCCCAGATAGGACGGCTCGCAAGGCGCCGTCCCATTCAATGCCTGAAGGTTCTCCTGTTTCACGCACAAATAAACGTTATCTCCATCCAAGGCCATGCCACGGACTCCCGGCGATGTCATAAAAATACCGCAGCGGACGGGATGGGCCGGGTCGGAGACGTCGATTGTGTCCAACCTGCCCGCAAAGTAACCTCCTGTCATTCCATCGGCCCACGCAAGATACGCGTAACCTGCCTTCACGTTGATCTCGTAACAGTACACGGAGAGATAATCTCCGTAGTCCGCGTCGTACGTGTCGGGGAGGCAGCACGACCCCACCATGACGGGCGCCGCAGGGTTGCTCACATTGAGAATCTGCAGTTGACGGCCGCACTCCGTATCGTATCCGTGCACCATCAGGTAAGCCAAATCTCCCTCCACGGCCACCCGCCATGCCATGTTTGATGTTGCATAGGTTCCCAATAACGAGGGCGAGGCCGGATCGCTGATGTCAAGAATCTGCAGTCCCTCGCTTTCAGCAAGGTAAGCGCGCCCGTTGGCGACCGCCATGCCGTTGCATCGGGTTGGGCTGGTGCGCGTAGCCAGCAAAGACGGGTTTGCGGGATCGGTTGCATCAATAGTGTAAAGACCTTTTTCCTCGCTCCCAGACCACAGCGCGTATACATGGTTTCCGTCAACCGCCACATTCGTGATGGCTTGGGTGCCCGTTACGGCGCCGACGGCAACCGGGTTGCAAAGGTCTGAGATGTCAAACACCTGCAAGCCGGCGGCGTTTTGCGCAACGTACGCGTAATTTCCGCTCACCGCAACGTCAAGCGCCCAGCCCTCGGAACTCGGAACCGTATCCGCCGATCCCAACAAAGTAAACACGCCCGCTTCGGCAGCTATAGGAAAGATTAGCAAAACGCACGAGTACAAAAGAACGTGAAAATAAGACGATACAGCAAGAGACTCCCTCTTCATGGCCACTCTCCTTGACGTGATTCTGCTTCAGCTCAACAATAGATGCAAACATTCTACAGCGTAAAGTCACATCGTACAAAGTGGTTGTTCATGGTGACAGCAGGTTTCCTTTGGCAATGACCGTAACATTTGCCCTCGCGCTAATGTTTTCAGGAGTGTCACAGCCAAATTCAACCACATTCTTGCCAGCCGCGAGCAGTGGTGGTTCGCCCTGAGGCTCAACCTCTGTGACGAGTTCGCCTTTGGGGCCGTAGAGCTTGCAGTCGGTGGTGGAGTTGAACTCGAGGTACTGGCCGCTTTCGATTTCTACGGGGAACGTGACGGTTTTTCCGGCGATTGTGATTGAGGCGTTAATCAGCTTGGTTTTTTTGAGCGGAAGCGCCTTGATGGGGCTGAGGTATGTGGTGACGGTTTTGCCGGGCGGGAGGTTGTTGTACCAGAGCGCGACTTTTTCGATCTGATTGTAGTCGACGGTTTCGCGGTACACGGCGTAGCCGCCGCCGTACGGCCAGGAATGTTCTTCAATTCGGGCGCCTTCCATTTCGATCAGCTCGAAATACCGCCAGCCGTCGAAATCAAGGGTGACATAGTGGTCGCCGATCCCGCCGCTGGTGGTATGTTCGGGGCTTCGGAGCTGGATATTGAGCAGGGCGCCGGATGCGTCGCCATGCACCCACACGCCGAGCGCGCGCTGGCCACCGATGTTGAGGTAAGGTTCACAGATTTTGCCGATCTTGGCCCATGACGCGTCCGCAGTCTCGCGGCCGTTTTCGGCGGTGAACACGCCGTTTCGCCCGCCCGCCTTGACGTTGTCTGTCGATGCCGCCAAGTTTGCAGCCACGGCCTGTTGTGGCTGGCGGTCGGCGAGCGCGTCCGGGTTGGCGAAATCCTCGATGACGACGGCGGCGGGGTCGTCGTAGGGGGCGGCGGCCATCAGGGCTTCGATGCGGAAACGGGCGGGCTGTTCGCCGAAGCGGTTGTGGGAGGTCCACTTGTTGCTCCATCCGTCGATGCCCTGGACTTTGTGGCGGTCGTACTCGACGGGCCGGAACCGCCAGCCGCCGTTGCCGTCGGGTTCGAGGGTGAACTCGTCGCCGGGCACGCGTAGCCGCGCCTTGATCTCCTCCGGGAAATAGCCGGCGTGGCGGAGTTCTTCATACTGGCGGAAGACCGGTGCGAGGCGCTGGTACGCGGGGATCTTGTCGATGTTTCCGGGGTTGACGCCCATGAGGCTGATGCCCATGCCGGCCCCGAGGGCCTTGCACATGAGGTACTCGATGTCGTCGGGGAACGTGGGTTCGATCTGGGGCGCATTGGGTCCGTCCTGCCAGGTTTTGACGGCCCACCACCCGAGGTTCATGGGCAGGAACATACCGGCGCCATTCTGGTTGGCCTTGAGGTGGGTATCGATGAAGCGTTTGTGCGAGCGCGAGGGGTGGTCCCACGCGCCCATCCGCGCGCGGACGTACCACAGGTGGTGGTGGAACGTGCTCATCTCGAACAGGGCGGGTTTTTCGAGCCGGTTGGCGATTTCCCACACGAACTTCGAGCCGTAATGCCAGGAATTCTCGCGTCCGCCGAGAATGTCCTCGCCGTCGAGCGCGTCGAGGTAAATCATGTCGAAGCCGCACTCGTTGAAGGTGTCGGCGGTGTTTTTGGCGACTTCGGCGAGCAGTGTCGAATCCGCGTCCGGGCAGAAGAGGCCAAAACACTCCTTGAGGTGATGCACCTCGGCGCCCGCGGCATGTTCGGCGGCTTTTGTGCCGAGCGCGCCGCGCGTGCATTCCGTAAACGCGTAGGGCGGCTCTTTCGACACGCCGGCGTAGGTGATTAGCTCGTCGTCGATCTGGAGCGTGACGCTGTTGCGCACGAAAAAGCCCGTGGTGGTGTGCATCTTTTCGGTTGTTTCAACTACGGGCACGGCCGCCGCGTCGGCGGACAGCGCTTCGGCGAGGGTGAAAGTGGCGTCCTTGCCGAGGCGCGGGTCGGGCACGGGCGTGACGTAAGGCGTGTCTTTGGCGATGAAGAACGCGTAGGTGTGGAGGCCCGCGCTGATGCCTGCGGCGTGGAGCTTGTCGATGACGGCTTTGACGCTGGCGCGCCCATTGGGGAACAGCTTCGGGTTGGGCCGGCAATCGCCGAACCGCAGCGATTTGCCAGTGTGGAAATCGATCTGGTTGAGGCCCAGCGTCTTTACGAAGGCGATCCAGTCGTCGACGTTCTCCTCGGTGAGGTCGCCGAAATCGAACAGGTACGAGCCGCGGTTAATTTCGGCGTCGAGCGCAAACGGCCCGCCGATATTGGATTTAGGAAGTTGTGGTGCAGGCGTCCCGCCTGCGTCCTTCCACTCCGCGCTAACGACCTCCTTCATAATGTCGCGCAACTGTCCGGTCGGACAGGCGATCACGGCGGCTTTGGCGCCTTTCATGCCGAACCGGGGATAGCAGGTGGCGCGCAACCGCGTGTTGGGCCCGGGGATTTCGCGCACGTCCGTCTGCAGGTTCAGCGCCAAGGCGCAGGCCGTGAAGGGGGCGTTGTCGATTGCGGCATCCAAAAACGACAGTGACTCGACCCCTTCGCCCTCGACGTCCACCACTTCGAACACCAGGTACCTGGGGTGACGGTGAACCTGAACGGTGGCTTTAACACCGGCTGAGCTAAATTCGCAAGTGAGACGCCCTTGTTCGTACCGGGCGGACGAGGCGGCAAAAGTTTCTCCGGCCTTGTTAATGCGCATCGCGGCCGGCGCCGTCGCGGTATTTATATGTTCGGTGTTTCCCGCTTTGTCGAAAAAGCTCACATGGCGCCCTCCGGCGTCGATTTCCCAACGAAGCAGATCGTTTTCAAGCGTGACCATGTCCTGATCCGCGCAGGCCATCCCGGCCAGCAGTAGAATAATCAAGCAGAGTTTCTTCATTCCGCGTCTCCCGTTTCTAAACAGCCTGATTATAGAGATGGGCGAGAGGCTTTCAAACAGGTTTTCTTCAAGTGCCTCTATGTTATATGGCTCGCGGAGGTGCCATTTTTGGGGGTGCGGAAAAGGTTGGATTTTGTGAAACAAGGGGGAATTGGTTGACGGAATGGCTGTAATAGATAAGCTTATTAAGAAAATAAAAGACAAAAAGGACGCAAAGGATCAAACGGATTTTTTTTGAGGCAGTTGTGGTTTTCTGCGGGGATGAAGCGGTGGACATTTTTATTGATGTTACTCGCATCGACAAGCCAGAGCTTCAATGGTACGCGGTGGAGGCTTGGAAGGCATTGAGGCGATTTGGATTCTTAATTTTACTAGGAACAGGCACGGGTTTGCGGTGTTATTTCCATTTAAAGCTTGAAATGTGTTATATTGCGCGTGGTTGCTCTGGGGATTAACCAGTTTTTCTGGCGCCTTTTCATTTGAGTTGTCTGATTAGCGGCGGCGCCGGACTGGCTTTTGCGCACTCATATTTTATGGAGCAGGTGGTTTAGAAGTCTCTTGACAGGAACAGAGCCAACTGATATACTCAATCAATAAAAAGCAGGAAATCTAACATTTCTGCGTATTGGGGCAGGACTTAGTTTGGGTTAATCGAGGCAAGGGGCGCACGTATGAGAGGCAAAGTATTCACCAGCGGTGAGGTTGCGTCTATCTGTGGGGTGTCTCCAGACACGGTATCGCGTTGGTTTGATCTGGGGCAGATTGAGGGGTACCGGCTTGGTCCGGGAGGCGACCGGCGGATACCTTTCGACAGTCTGAAGAAATTCATGATCAGCCATGGGATTCCGCTTGACCGGTTTGAGGAAGGGGAGCGCCGGATTTTGGTTGTAGACGACGATCCCTACTACCTGGACATCATTCCGTCGGCGTTGAATCGTAGCGGGGAGTACACAGTGATGACGGCGTCGACGGGTTTCGACGCGGGCGCGCTGGTTGTGCAATACAACCCGAACCTTATCATATTGGATATCCATCTTTCGGATGCGGACGGGCGCATGGTTTGCAGCCGGATCAAGGAGCGGCCCGAGACGAGCAACAGCCGCGTGCTGGCGATCTCGGGTTTCATCGAGGACGATGAAGCCAAATTGCTTGTATCGTACGGTTTTGACGGATATCTGAAAAAACCGTTCAGCATCACTGAGTTGGTTGAGCAGGCGGAACGTCTTATGGAGATTCCCAACGCGAAGGTGGCACGTCCTCGGCGGAGTATGCGGGCGCTTTAGGGAGGCGCGTGCGCGCCTTGCTAAAGGACACAGGGGTTCAGTTCTTTTCTGTGGGGGCTATCTTTCGGGTTTTGCTTCGCGGGTCATTAATTGTGTGACGGCTTGGCGGACGTCGACGCTTTCGAAGAGGACGGCGTAAACGGCGGCGGCGATGGGCATGTCGACGTTGTGTTTTTCGGCAAGACCTTTTGCGGAGCGGGTGGTGCGAATTCCTTCGGCAACCATGGGGGACGCGGACGCGATGCGTTCGAGGTCCCATCCCTGGGCGATTTTTTCTCCGACGGCGCGGTTCCTGGAGTGCCGGCTTGCGCAGGTGACGATGAGGTCGCCCATCCCGCTCAATCCGGCGAAGGTGAGGGGGTCGGCTCCCATGGCGACACCGAGGCGGGCGATTTCGGCAAGACCGCGGGTGATGAGTGCGGCCTTTGCGTTGTCGCCGAGGCCGAGCCCGTCGCACGCGCCTGCGGCGATGGCGATGACGTTTTTCAGCGAGCCGCCAAGTTCGACGCCGATGATGTCGGGGCTGGTGTAGACGCGGAATGCCGGGGACATGAAAGCCTGTTGCACGGTTTCGCAGGCGGCGGGGTTGGAACTGCCGGCGACGAGCGAGGCGGGGAGGTCGCGGGCGACTTCTTCGGCGTGGCTTGGGCCGGAGAGGGCGACGACGGCCGCGCCTGGGGCAATTTCCTGTACCACCTGGCTCATTCTGAGCAAGGTTTCGTTTTCGATGCCTTTGGCAACGCTGACGCGGATGGTTTTGGGCGAGAAGGGATGGGCGGCGGCGACGGCGCGCATGGCGTGCGACGGCACGGCGAGCACGGCCAGTTCCGCCTGCGGGTCTGTTTTGCGCGAGACCTCGACGGCCGGTGGCAGCAGGATGCCGGGCAGGAGCACGGGGTTTTGGCGGGTTAAGCGGAGCGCGTCGGGGTCGTCTTCCTCGCGGCACCAGAGGCGGACGTTGTGGCCGTTTAGCGCGAGCAGGCGCGCGAGGGCGAGGCCCCAGCCGCCGGCTCCTACAACCTGAATGTTCATTGGTGTATTCTAGCGCGCGGGGCGGGATAAGATCGAGTTGACGCGGAACATATTCGACGGCGGAGTGTTTCAAAAAGGCGGGCGTGCCCGCGCGGTTTCAGTCAGGGGAGTATTGCCTTATGAACAAGGCCGGGGTTGGACTTATTGTTGTGCTTTCGTGTCTTCTTGGCGTACAGACGTACCGGATACACCGGCTTTCGGGGAGCGCTGTTGGCGATGCCGCGGCTGTTCGTGTGGCCGGCCCGAAGGGTACTGCGGACGATGCTTTGGGCGCCTTGCCGGCGGTTTCGGATTCGGTGACGACGGCGGAGGGGGATGAGGATGAAATTTCGCTGGAGGTTTACGTCGAACAGATTGAGCGGCGCGATGTCGAGGCCGGGGTTGGGGGAGCGGGAGTTAAGCCGGCCGGCGACCGTCTTGCAAGCGTGGCGGGCGGTCCCGCGGCTGAAAAAAGGGCCGAAAACAGGCGGAAATCGCCTGAAAAACGCGGAAAAGACGTTGAAAACGCGAGAAAAACTGCTGAAAAGAAGCGGAAAGCGGAGGCCGTACAGCGTTTGGTTCGGCGGGCGCGGGACGCCATGGCGCAAGGCGATTTTCAAGCCGCGGCCGATCTTTTGAACCAGGGCATCGAATCCGATCCCGGTAACGCGGACAGCTACCGGAACCTGGCGAAGTTGTACCGGACGCTGGGTTTATCCGACGAGGAGCTGCAAACGTACGCGGACTGGAGCGAGCAACGGCCGAACGACGCCAGCCCGTATTATCAGCAGGCGCGTTTGCTGGCCTCGCTGGGCCGGGGCGACGAGGCGCTGCCGTATCTTCAACAGTTTCAGCAACTTGCCGGGGACGAGCCGGGTTCGTACCCGATGGCGGCGTCGGTATACCGGCAGCTTAACATGAGGGGGCAGGAGGGCAGCATGCTCGAGGCATGGGCGGCGTCGACGCCGAACTCGCCGGATGCGCATCGGGCGTTGGCGCAGTGGTACGCGCGCAACGGCGATCGTGCGGGGGCGGTGAACGAGTACGAGGCATTGGTGCAGCTTACGCCGGAGAATGTGCGTGCGTACCGGGAGTTGGCGCAGGCTTATCAGCGGGCGCAGGATTTTGGGGCGGCGCAGAGCGCACTGATAAGCGCCATCGGTTTGCAGCCGGAAAACATGCAGTTGCGGATTCAGCTTGGCCAGGCGTACAAACAGAACGGTCAGATCGAGGCGGCTTTGCAGGCGTATTACGAGGTGCTTGCGGCGGCGCCGGGGACGCGGGAGGCCGTGCAGGCGAGCAGGGCGATATACCGAATAGAACGTCAGGCCGGCAAGCCCGTCAATCAGAAGCGGGCATGAAAAAAGCGGTGAGTTGTCAATACAAGGCGGTTTTGTTCGATGTGGGGGAGACGTTAATCTGTACTTCGCGTTCGATTGGGGAATTTTATGCGGAGACGGCTTCGCGTTACGGGGTGGAGGTTGTTCCGGGAACGCTGGACTCGGCATTCCGGCGTCTTTGGACGGAACGGCGGAACACGCTTCATGCGGGGACGAGCGAAGAGTTGGAGCGGCAGTGGTGGTACCACCTGGTGGCGGATACATTCGCGCGCGCGGGCCGGGGTTGCCAGCCGCCGAAGCGGCAGTTCGAGAAGCGGTTTGAAGATTTTTTCAACGAGCTGTACGACATTTTTGCGCGGCCGGAGACGTGGCGCGTGTTTCCGGATGTTGAACCCGCGCTGGCCGAGTTGCGGGGGCTGGGTGTGCGGCTTGCGGTGGTATCGAATTGGGATTCCCGGCTTGAGGTGCTTTTGCGGCGGTTGGGTCTGGCGGAGCGGTTCGAGTTTATTTTGACGTCGGCGCGGGCGGGGTATCGCAAGCCGGACGCGGGCATATTCCGGGTAGCGCTCGAGCGCCTGGGGGTTTATGCGGGGGAGGCTGCGCACGTGGGGGATTCGTACGAGGACGATGTTGTGGGGGCGCGTAATGCCGGGATCAGGCCGGTGCTTATCGACCGGCGCGGGGGATGCCCGCCGGATACAGGGGCAATTGGATCGCTTGCCGAGTTGGCGGCGGTGCTTTGCGGTCCCGCGTGATTGCGCGCGGTCAGTCGAGTTGGTCGAGCGGGATAGCCTCGTCGATGAGCATGACGGGTATGTCATCGCGCACGGGGTACATGTAGGCGTTGTCTTCGCGGACGAGGCCTGCGTCGATTTTGCTTTCGATCACGTCGCCGTGGCGGTTCTTCAGTTTTCGCGCCTCGATAGCGGCGTTCGCTTTGGCGACGAGATCGTCGTCTGCGAGTCGCACGGGGGTTTTGTTTTCGGGGCACACCAGAATTTCCAGCAGCTCAGGGTGAACCATGTTTAATCTCCCAAATCTTTACCGGGCGCTATTTTATCGCAGTCGGGAGGCGAAATGAAAGGGGCGGGTCGGTGGCCGGTGGCCGGTGAACGGTGGCCGGTGGCCGGTGGTCGGTGGCCGGAATATTCCTTGAGCTGCAAAGGTTCCCCAAACTGAGGGAAATGCTTCAATTCGGCGGCCGGGTTTTTACTGGCGGCAACACAGAGGATCTACTTAATGCTGCGGAGTATGGTTTCGCTGATAGATTACAACATCCGGGCGGCTGACGGCGACATCGGGACGGTAGACGTTTTTTATTTCGATGATAAGACGTGGGTTTTGCGGTACCTGGTGGTTGACACGGGCGGGTTTCTTTCTTCGCGGCGGGTGCTTTTGGCAACCTCGGCGCTGGGTGAGCCGGAATGGGTGGATCAAACGTTTCCGGTGAAGCATACGCGGGAAGAGGTGGAGAACAGCCCGGAGATCGATACAGAAAAGCCGGTATCGCGGGAGCAGGAGGAGAGCCTTCACACGTATTACCGGTGGCTTCCTTACTGGGGCGGCGCGTTTGGCGCGCCGGTGACGCAGCCGTACCCGATGCCGGTGGCCGAACCCACCGAGGGAGAACCGAAACCCGAAGAGAAAGAGAACCATCTGCGTAGTTTTCGCGAAGTGACGACTTACCGGGTTCAGGCGGTTGACGGCGAGGTGGGCCAGGTCGAGGATTTCATTATTCAGGACTCGGACTGGTCGATGAAGATGTTCGTCGTGGATGCCGGGGGTTGGCTTCGTGGCCGGCAGGTGCTTCTGGCGACGGAATGGATCGGCCGGGTGTCCTATGGGGATAAACAGGTAAGCGTGAATTTGAAACGGGCGACGATAGAGGCGGCTCCGGAGTATGACCCGGCCGAGCCCGTGAATGAAGAGTTTGAGGTGCGCCTTTACGATTATTACGGCCGGCCGCAGCAGCCGTAGGCGGAAGGCGCGTGCAACGCGGAAAGGAGAGACCTATGCCGCTCGAGTATCACGAACCATACGAGGAGTTGAGCCCGAAGACTCGGGAGATTCACCGCGCGGTGCAGTCTTTGATTGAGGAGCTGGAGGCGTTTGACTGGTACCTTGCGCGAGTCGACGTATCGGGCGACGGCGAGCTGAAGAGCGTGCTGGAGCACAATATGAACGAGGAAGTGGAACACGCGGCGATGGTTTTGGAATGGCTGCGCCGTCTGGTTCCGAAGTTTGATGAGGAGTTGCGCACCTACCTTTTTACGGAAGCGCCGATAGCGGAGGTCGAGGAACTGGCGGAGGCGGGGGAAAAAGGGGACAAGGGCGGTGGATCGGCCTCTTCGGGTTCGGGTTTGAAAATTGGGTCGTTGCGCTGATTCTGCGCGGAATGGAGAATTTCTAACATAGGGAGCGGCGCCATGAAAGACATTCTTAGACGAGAAAGTGCACCGATTACGGACGCGGCCTGGGATCTGATTGACGAGGAGGCCACGCTTGTTTTGAAGCCGAACCTTTCGGGGCGTTCGATAGTCGACTTCAGCGGTCCTCACGGCTGGGAACTGGATTCGGTAAACCTGGGCCGGCTTGAGGTTGAACAGAGCGAGCCGCTGAACGGTGTTCATTGGGGCATACGGGAGACGCACCCGCTGGTTGAGATCCGTATTCCATTCAAGCTGAAGCAGATGGAATTGGATCATGTGACGCGGGGCAGCAAAGATCCCGACCTTACCGCCGTGCAGGACGCGGCGCGGCGGGCGGCCATTTTTGAAGATATGTCCATTTACAGCGGTTTCAGCGAGGGCGGTATCGAGGGGATTGGCCAGTCGAGCCCGCACGACCCGGTCGAGTTGGCGGATGATCCCGAAGCAATCGTGAAAGCGGTTGGCAAGGCGGTTGAGATGCTGCACTTTGCGGGGATCGGGGGGCCGTACGCGCTTGTGCTGGCGCCGAATTATTATCACACGCTTCTCCAGGGGACGGGGAAGGGATTCCCGCTGTTCAAGATGGTTCAAGACATGGTGCAGGGGAAGGTTTCGTGGAGCCTCGGGATCGACGGGGGATTGCTCATCTCGACGCGTGGCGGGGATTACGAGCTGACGGTGGGCCAGGATTTGTCCATCGGTTATCACGCCCATACGACACAGGACATCGAACTTTACGTGACGGAATCGTTTACGTTCCGCGTGCTGGAACCGCTGGCGGCGGTGGTGCTTTCGGGCACAGCCGAAGAATAGGGCGGACACGCGCGGCCCGGGGACGGGAGTTCCGAGTTCCGTGGCACATTCCTTGCTGTTTTGCATACGGGCGTTGAGGCATTGCGCCTTTGTCTTCGGACATGCATTACGGGCCAAGGAAAGGAGAATAAGATGTTGTACTGGGCATTGCTGTTTTTCATTGTGTCGGTGGTAGCCGCAATATTCGGTTTTGGAGGAATAGCTACGGCTGCGGCCGGGATAGCGCGAATACTGTTTTTCATTTTCGTGGTGATGTTTATCGCGTTCCTGATCATGGCGCTTGTGTCGCGGGGACGTTCGATTCCTCCGATGCCGTAGGAAAGAGTACTCGAAGAATTTTGGGCCGGATGTGGGGACACGTTCAAAGGCGCGTGTGCCGGGAACGTCCGGCCCTTTTTTCTGCTTCTTCGGCATTTGCCGGGATAGCGCTGACTGGGCAAGTTCGGGGGGCGCGCTTGGCTGCGATAAGCGGCGAACCCGAGGCGAGCAACAATACCGAGGGGATTGCGCCGACCCGGGACGGTCGGACGTCGGCATTCCGCTATCGCTTCATGCTTCCTCGCAATGACAGGTGGAGAATCGGGATTGCCACGTCGGCATTCCGCTATCGCTTCATGCCTCCTCGCAATGACAGGTGGGGGTTGGGCTTGCGTTGCAGGTTTTTCCCGGGAATCGCTACGGGAAGCGGTGCGGGGCTGCTAATGACATGCGGGGGCTTGAGTGCCGAGAATCGGGTAGCCCAACGCCTGGCATAATACCGCCGGGATTGCTTCGTCGGCATTCGGCTATCGCTTCATGCCTCCGCGCAATGACAGTTGGGGGATTGGGATTGCGGGAGCGGGGGCGTTTCCGGGCGGGGAAGCGATGGGCGTTTTTCAGTAGCTCACGCCGGATGTGCGGCCGCGGCCTTCGATTGCCTCGGTAATGCGCTGGAGGACGTGGTCCTTGGGGCCGGCAAAGAAGACGTTGCAGTGCTGCCACACCCTGCGGAACCTGGCCAGGCCGTTGCCGCCCACGAGCATGTGCGGGGTGTTACGGGCCAAGTCGCGCACGTTGAGGCTGAATTCGATTGGGCCGACGTCGGAGAATGAGTCGTCGACCACAATGAAATCGTATTCGTGTTTGAGGAGGAGGTCGAGCGCCTGGAAGCCGTCGGATGCGGTGTGAATGTCGCATCCCTGGCTCATGAAGGCCAGGGCGAACCTGTCTCTCCATCTCTTATCGGCCGTGGCTATCAAGGCCCTTAAGGTGCTTCTTTGCATTGTTTTGTCGCTTTCCGAACTGACTGAATCCATACGGGGAATGTGAGCAATAAGTATGCCAAGGGAATTTTGGCGGCAGGGGTTGTGTTGTAAAGCTTCCGATGTGCCTATTCCCGCGGAACATAGGGCGGATTCGGGCTGAAAAGCCGGAACCGTCCAGGGGGTCAGGTCCTGTATGCAGAATGTTCACATTGCGTATAGATTCTATACGTGGTGCGGGGTTGAGTTTGTGCAACTAAGGAAAGACGGGGCGTCGCGACAGGCGAGAAGAGGGACATTCTTGGGGGCGTCCCAGTGGTTATGTTATTCCCCATCGGGTGAGGCGGTCGTAGAGTGTTTTTCTGCTGACGCCGAGCATGCGGGCGGCGTGGGTTTTGTTGTTTGAGCAGAATGCGAGCGTTTTCAAGACGTAGGCTTTCTGTACTTCCTCGAGCGATGAGCCGAGCGGGATGAACACACCTTCGCGGGTTTGCTGGGTTTTTCCGGCAGTTTCGGGGGCCAGGGCGGTAAGCAAAGCGGCATTGTCGGAGAGCGCCTGGGTTTCGGTATCGTTGGCCGGGAGTGGTTCGGGGTGAGTCTCCGGCGGAACCTCGCCCTGTGCGGCGTTTGTGATGCGGGTTGGGAGGTGGCGTTTTTGTATGATGCCGCCCTCGCTCATGACGGCGGCTTGGGCGATGGCGTTTTTGAGTTCCCTGATATTTCCGGGCCAGTCGTAGGTTTCAAGGACTTGGGACGCTTCGTCGGAGAGGGCATCGATTCGCAGCCCGAGTTCGTTTTCGGCGAGATCCAGGAAATGGCGGATGAGCATCTGGAGGTCTTCCATGTGCTCGCGCAATGCGGGGAGCAGTATGAAGAATACCTGGAGGCGGTGGACGAGGTCTTCGCGGAAGGCGCCGGAGTCGACGGCGTGGCGGAGGTCGACGTTTGTGGCTGCGATGAGGCGGACGTCGGCTTGTTTATTTTGTTTTCCTCCGACGGGCCTGAAAATGCCCTGTTCGAGAACGCGCAGAAAGGCCACCTGAACGCCTTCTTCCATGGTGGCGATTTCATCGAGGAAGAGGGTTCCGCCGTCGGCTTCGGCAAATCTTCCGGCGTGGTTTTCAATGGCGCCGGTGAATGATCCTTTTGCGTGGCCGAACAGTTCGCTTGCCACAAGTTCCGTGGAAAGGACGCCGGTGTTGACGGCGATGAACGGGGCGTCTTTTCTTTTTCCGCGGGCATGGATTTCGCGTGCGGCGAGTTCTTTTCCCGTTCCGGTTTCGCCGGCGATAAGCACGGGGACGTCGACGCGGGCGGCTTTTTCTATCATAGCGTAGACTTTAGTCATCTGGGGGCTGCCGCCCACCAACTGCCCGAACCTCTTTATGAAATCTTGATGGATGGCCATCGGAGTCTCGTCAGATGCGTTAAGAGCCGCTATGCGCGCTCACGGGCAACGTAATGCGTATTCAGCGTCTCAACTATTATTAAACGAGCCATCCGGCGCTAATCATGCCCGGCGCCGGGCAGATTTCCATCACGGCCCTCCGCGGTCTTTTCCAGGTTTTGCCACAACGCCGGCCAGCGCGGAAAACCTGTTTGTCCACAGGTTCCATTCATCCTCGAGCCGGCTCAGCAGGCCGGACCATTCGTGCATCTGCTGGCTGATGTCGCAGCGGGCGCCGTCGAGGACTTCGGCGTAGAGTCCGAGGCTTTTTTCGGCGCAGGCGTCGACGGACACGGCCTCGGCGGTTTTTTGTGCTGCTTCGGCCCATGCGGGGCGTTGTTGCGGTTCGAGATCGGCGACGGATTCCAGCGCTTGGGCAAACTCTTTGGCGTCGGCCCGCTTTACGAGAAGGCCGTTTTGTTCGTGTTCCACGAGTTCGTCGACGGCGGGCGCATCGAGTGCGACGACGGGCAGGCCGGCGGCCATGGCTTCGGCCAAAACGATTCCCTGGGTTTCGGATTGCGAAGAGAAGGCGAACACGTCCATGGCATGATAGGCGTCGATGATCTCGGGTTCCTCCAGCTGTCCGGCGAAGTGGGCGCGTTCGCCGACGCCCTCGCGTTCGAGATACCGTTCCAAGTCCGGCTGCAAAGGTCCGGAGCCGGCCACGAGCAGGTGGGCGGCCTTGTCCCGATGCAGAAAACGGGCGGCGGCTTCGGCGAGAAACATGAGGTTCTTTTCGGGCGCCAGCCGGCCGACGTGTCCTACTACGAAAGCGTGGCGGGGGATGCCGAGTTTCTGGCGGAAAGGTTGCCCGTTGCCTTCCTTGTATTTTTGGACGTCGACGCCGGTGGGAATTACGGTGACGGGCGTCTTGACGCCGCGTTCCTGGATGAGGCGGGCGATATAGCGGCTGGGCGCAATGACGTGGTCGCACAGGTTGGCGTAGCCGGTGCTCAGGCGTCTGGCCAGTTCGCCGAGCGATTCCGCGCCGAGGGGCACGTAGTGGGTGTACAGCTCGTACATGGTGTGGTAGGTAAAGACGAGCGGAATCTGGCGCCTGGAAGCCATGCGGAGTGCGGTGTCGCCGAGTAGAAACGGATGATGGCTGTGGAGCAGGTCGGGCTTGAACTCATTGACCGACCGGGTCAGGTACATGGGAATGGGTAAAATGACGGAAAAATCGCTGCCGTTGAAGTGCTGTATGGCGGGCACGCGAACCACGCCTTCCTCGTGCCGCTCGGAATCTTCGTAGGATGGGGCAATCACGAGCACGCGATGGCCTCGTGCGCGGTAGGCTTCGGAGAACCGCTCCACCGATCGCGCCACGCCTCCCACCTGCGGACTGTACGTGTTGGTGACCATTCCTATATTCAAATTTGAACCTCCTTTACTTCTGGCGCTGCGTACATGGTTCCTTAACAAGGGAACAATTTGGAGGGTGGATTTCATCCTGAAGCACAGAGCTGAGTGCGAGGGCGGCGGGGAGCGTCTGGCGTTTGGCGTATGGGGAGAAGATGAAGGATGGAAAACTCAGAGCAATTCGTTATTCAATAAGGTTTCAGCCGTCCCTACGGGACTTCCTTAGGGCGGGTGGCCTGATCCCCGGACTGTCGTCCGGGGCTACTTTCGTGCCGTCCCTACGGGACTCTCGGAGTTTGCGTGCGGGAGGTTTGTATTTAGGCCTTTTCAAACTCCGGGCGGGCGAGGATATCCAGCACGCCTTGAATTGTGGGATGGGGGGATACGTAGTCGGCGACGTTTTTTATGGCTTGTTTCGCGTTTGCGGGGCATGCGAAGAAGCCGACGGTATCGCGCAAGGGCAGGTCGCCTTCGGTATCGCCGATGCCGGCGATTTCGTTTTTGGCGACGTTGAGTTCGCGGCAGAGGGCGTGCAGGGCGCGGCCTTTGTCGACGCCGTTCAGGGAAATGTTTAGATAGTAGTGTGATGGGGCGATATTTACGTTGGGGCCGCCGCGTTGCTCGATGAAGCGTTCGATCCGCTCGGTAATTCCCGGGAAGAGTTCGGGTTTTTCGGAGAAGACGGACATGTGGGCCTCTTTTCCGAACTGGTAGAAGACGTCGGGGTAGTCGGGCAGGATTTCGGTTTCGAGGAAGGCGCGCAGTGCGCGTAGCGCCCGAATGTTTTCAGGTGTGACGCCGGGGCCGTATCGTGAATGGTTGTCGTGCAGGGTATACAGGACGGCGCCGTTTTCGCAGATGATGGGGGCGCGGATATCGAGCAGTTTGGCGAGGACTTCGACGTAGGGTTGGGGCCGGCCGGTGCAGAGTGTGATGGGGGCGATGCGGCCTTGGCCTTGGTTTGCGTCGCGGGAGATGCGGGCGAACTGCCAGAAGAGATCGAGGTCCCAGGGGACGGATTCTTCCGGGGTGATGCACCCGTCGATGTCGGCGATGACCCATTTACTGCTCATGGGTGACTTCCAGGTTGTGTCGCATGGATGAGGATGCTGGTGCTGGCGTCTGGGACGATTGGGACAATTGAGACGATTGGGAGGGGAGGCGGCTTGCGCCTCCGCTACCAGTGCGGGGTCGCGCGGGAGGGGCGTAGCGCCGGCCCTTCTTCTTTTGCTTGTATTTAGGCATCGTACTTGGCGAGGAGTTTGTTGACGTACTTTGAGTTCAGTTGTTTTTTGGCCATTGCGCGTTTTACGGGGGGCAGTTTGAGGATAGCGCCGAGCACGGCGGCGAGGGCGCGGTGGCTTTGGGAGACCTGGTTGTCGAAGATGAAGTTTTGTAGTTTGCCGCGTTCGATGGCCATGAGCACGTTTTTGTGGACGGAGTTCACGGGGGTTACGACGCGCTGGGCCCGGCGCTCGAGTTTTATTGCGCCGGTCGAACATGCTCGGACGCAGAGGCCGCAGCCGAGGCAGGTGCGCTCGTCGATTTTTACCCGTTTGCGGTTGGGCTTTTCGGGATCGTTTGCGGAGACGAGCGCGGCGCTTTCGACAGGACAGGCGGCGACGCATTTGCCGCAGCCGGTGCAGGCGGCTTCGTTGACGACGGGGATGAAATTGGTGGTGTGGATGGATTGCATCACGCCAAACCGGCGCTGTGCGCGCATGCATTCGCAGCAGCATGCGCAGCAGTTGCAGATGAAACTCGGGCGGCGCTGAACGTTTTCAGCGAACTGGACGAGGTTGTGTTCGTAAGCTTGATCGAGCAGGCGCAGGCCTTCGTCGGAATCGATGATGCGGGCGTAGCCGTGGGAGCTGAGCGATTCGGCGGCCGTGTTGAGGGTGAGGCAGATCTCGCGGGGTGCGGAACAGCCTTTGCCGAGGTGGTCCTGCACGTGGCGGCAATAGCAGAGGCTGACGGCAAGCGGCCGGGCGGTTTTGATAAGGTGCGAGGCGCGTTCGTAGTCGAGGACGTGCAGGGCATTCTCATTGGATAAGACGGGTTCGTTTACGAGTATGCGGCCGAGCTGGGTTTCGCCGTCGAGGAATAGGGCCTTGATGAAATCTTCCTCGACGGCGACGTATGTGTGGAGGAGTTCGGCGAGTACTTTTTGGTCGACGTCGTTTCGCACGCGCATCATGGAGAACTCGAAGAAACCCGTCATGGGCGGGGGGAGGACATATATTTTTTCGCCGCTGCGCGAAACGAAATCGATCAAGAGGGCGCGGCCGGCGAGTTCGTCAAGGACTTTGACGGCATCGGCTTCCATGACGCCCCAGGCCTTGGCAGCGCGGCCGGCCTTGAAGGGCATGAGGGGGAGCTTGGAGACCATCTCGGCCTCTTTTTCGCTGAACAGGATCTTGAGGATGGCGTCGAGGAGTTCGGAAGGCGGCGCTCCCTGTGGACTTTTGTTGAGCCTGGTGACGAGGTTCTGATATGCGCCGTGAGTGGCCATGTGGGCCATGGGTGTTTCTCCTTTTTGGGTTTTGCCTGGAGTCCAATGTTACCTGCCGGCGCGGTAGGAATTCCAGACTACAGGCGGTGGATTCCAAACCCGCCGCCGACTTCGATGACGGCGCCGGTGGCGTAGCTGAAGAAGCCCTGCGCCAGAGCGACGACAGCGCGGCCGACATCCTCAGGCGTTCCCCAGCGCGGCTGGAGGAGTAGGCCTTTGCGGATGAGTTCGTCGTACTTGGCCTGAACGCCGGCCGTCATGTCGGTGGCGATGATGCCGGGTCGTACTTCGTAGACGTTGATGCCGTATTCGGCGAGGCGGACGGCAAAATTCTGGGCCGTCATGCTGAGGGCGGCTTTGCTGACGCAATATTCGGCGCGGTTGGGGCTTGCGGTACTGGCGCTGATGCTGGTGATAAAGACGATGGCGGGCGGCCGGGCGCGGCGGGCTTTTACCTGGTCGATCATGACCTTGGCCACGGCCTGGGTGAAGAAAAAGGGGCCGCGGGCGTTGATGTCGATGAGGCGGTCATAACTTTCGGGCGTGGTTTCGAGTATGTCCAGGCGGCGCAACGGCGCGACGCCGGCGTTATTTACGAGCAAGTCGATTGCGCCGAAATGGTCGAGGGCGCGGTGAATCATGTCGCGGTGCGAATCCAGGTTGGAGATGTCGCCGGCCACGGGCAGGCATTGCTGGCCGAGTTCCTCGATGCGGGCTTTGACTTCGTACACGCCTTTACGCGTTTCGGTGGGATCGGCTTTTGTTGCGGCGGCAACGATGTCGTACCTGCGTTTAGCGAGCTGGAGCGCGATTCCGCGGCCGATCCCGCGGCTGGCGCCGGTGACGAATGCTACGGCTTTGCCCATGGACGTACCTCCGGAAACTACTATGAACGATGGGTGGCGGGATTTTCAAAGTTAGCGAGCCCGGCTACATTTGGTCCGAATTGGAATTCGGACCTACGGCGGTTCTGCGGGCGGAGAAGACCACATTGTACCAGAAGAACTTGGTGAGGGCGGAAGTACCTTGGATGGCGATGATCAGGAGGAGGTAGGGGAGGGCGAGGATGTCGTAGAGGAAGTAGAAGGCGGCGTATTCGGCGCCGCGGAAGGTCAGGGAGGATGCGCCGAATACGGCGAGTTGCGCGCGCATATCGCCATCTTTCCCGGCAAAGATGAAGTAGCGGCACATGAGGAAGTTGAAACAGAAGACCGTAATGAGGGCAATCAGATAAGCGGTTTTCGGGGTGAGCCCGATTATTTCTTTGAGAAAGGCAGTTCCGCCGACGCTGATGCAGAACGCCATCGCGGTGACGAGGCCGAACCGGACGGCCTTGCCGAACAGGGCGGTGTAAGCGTTCTTTTTCATGGGCGCTCCACGACGAAGAGCTGGTTGAGGCCGAACATGAACCGCTCGAACTTAACCAGGCGGCCCCCGGACTGTTTGACAATGTCCGTGATGCGGGGTTTGTCGAGAAACGTCTCGTGTTGCTCGGCGGCATCGGCGCTGAACAGGCCGAGCCGCGCGCCGAACTCGTGCACGGCATGTGCGCGGGGCGACGGGGTGGTGGCAACGAGCAGGCCGCCGGGTTCAAGCCGGCGGAGGATGTCCGCCACGAGACGCGCCGGGTTGGGGACGTGTTCGAGCACGGCCAGCATGACGGCCACGTCGAACGCGCCGTCGCGCGGCAGTTCGACCTCGAAGGTGTAGTCCGGGTGTAGTGCGCGCGCGGTTTCGACGGCGGCGGGGGAGATATCGACGCCGAAGTACTTATCGGCGGGGCAGAATAGGGCGAGGCCGCCGTTGCCGCAGCCGTAGTCGAGCGTACGCCGGCCGGTGAGATAGGGTCTTGCCTTGGCGACCCGCCACCGGGCGAGGATCGGCGAGAGCAGGCCTTGAGACGATTGACAGTTGCGAGTTGACGAAGCCATGCAGAACTCCTAGGCCTTGCCGGAATCGTCGTTGGCGCGTTTATCCGAGAAGCGGGCTTTGAGGGTGTTGAGCCGGATGTCTTCGAGCAGCATGCGGTTCACGGCGAGGAGGTCGGCCACGAAGGCTATCATGAACGACAGGAAGCCCATCCCGAGCAGGATGGCGGCCAGGATGAGCGATTGGATCATGCCTTCGCCGTGGCCGGCGAACCAATGGGCCAGGAACCGCAAACCGATCAGTATCCCGAACCCGAACGCAACGGCGCCGATCGAGCAGAAGAATGTGAACGGCTTGTAGACCACGAAAATGCGCAGGATTGTCAGGATCGATTTCTGCACGTAGCCGGGGATGCTTTTTACGAGCCGGGACGGGCGCAGGTCTTCGTTTACACGCACCGGCACGGACGCTACGGGGATCTGTTTGCGGCCGGCCTGGATGATCGTTTCGAGCGTGTAGGTGTAGGAGTTGAACACGTTGAGCTTCATGGCGGTGTCGCGCGTCATGGCGCGGAACCCGCTGGGGGCGTCGCCGACCTGGGTGCCGCTGAACAGGCGGACGCTCCAACTGCCGAGGCGTTGGAGGAGCTTCTTCACGGGGCTGAAATGGGCGATGGACTGAATTGGGCGCGTGCCGATGACGTATTCGGCATTCCCGTCGAGTATGGGCTGTATGAGTGCTGGGATGTCGCCGGCGTTGTACTGGTTGTCGGCGTCGGTGTTGACGATGATGTCGGCCCCGAGTTCGATGCAGGCCGACAGGCCCGTCATGAAGGCGCGCGCCAGGCCCATGTTCTGCGTGTGCGACACAACGTGGTCGACGCCGTTGGCGAGAGCGACGGCGCGGGTGTCGTCGGTGGAGCCGTCGTCGACCACGAGCCACTCGACCTTGTCGACGCCGGGCAATTCACGGGGCAAACATTCCAAGGCGAGGGCGAGGGTGCCCGCTTCGTTGTAGCAGGGCATTTGTATGATGGCCTTGCGGAACCGCGCGGGCCGCGGCGCTTCGATCGAGCGCTTCTCCCCTGACGGCTGCTCGGAATCCGGCGGCATCGCAGGTTTGATTTGGCTCATAACGCCCCTCCATCTGTGCATTTACCCCGAACTGCCCTGAAAGCGAGAATAGCATGCAACGGCAGACAAAACAATTAAGACAGTTGACAGTTGGCCGTTCTTAGTTGGCCGTTGGCCGTTGGCGGCGAAAAAGTAGCGTCTGCGGGACGGTTTATGGTATCAGTATGCCAAGCAGTAATTCTGACATGCGGGGAAAGCGTAAAATACGATGGAAAACTTGCAGTTTCTTACGGAGAAGCAGGTTCTCGAGCTGCGGGAACGGTTCGGGAGCCCGGTTTTTGTTTATGACGAGGCGACACTTCGCGAGCAGGCGCGCAAGGCGCTGGCGTTTCCGAATGCGTACGGCCTGCGGGTGCGTTACGCGATGAAGGCGCTGCCGACGGCAGCGGTCCTTCGGGTGTTCGATTCGATGGGCCTGCACATTGACGCCAGCAGCGGGTTCGAGGCGCGCCGGGCGTTGGCGGCGGGCATCCCGCCGGATCATATCCAGATCACGGCGCAGGAAATGCCGGGCGATCTTGAAGAGCTTCTCGGCCTCGGGGTGCTGTTCAACTGCTGTTCGCTTCACCAACTCGACACGTACGGCAAGCTCCGCCCCGGCACGGACGTTTCGGTCCGGATCAACCCGGGCCTGGGCTCGGGGCACAGCAACAAAACCAACACGGGCGGGCCGTCGGCCAGCTACGGCATTTGGCACGAGTATCTCGACCAGGCGTTTGAAGTGGCGGGCCGACACCACCTCCGGCTTACGCGGATGCACACGCACATTGGGTCGGGGGCCGATCCGGAGATGTGGAACCGCTGCGCGCTGCTGTCGCTCGGGGTTGCGGCCAAGATGCCGGACGTTGAGACGCTCAACCTGGGCGGCGGGTTCAAGGTTGCCCGGATGCCGGATGAGATTAGCGCCGACTTGGAGGTTATCGGTAGCCGGATTAAGGCGGATATCGAAGCGTTTCACGCCGAACACGGCCGGAAATTGCAGCTTGAAATCGAGCCGGGGACGTTTCTCACGGCGCGCGCGGGAGCGCTGATTTGCACGGTCATCGACGTGGTCGACACGGGGGCTGAGGGCTACCGGTTCATCAAGGCCGACACGGGCATGACGGACAACCCGCGCCCGCAACTTTACGCGGCGCAGCACCCGCTCGCGCTTGTTCCGGCCGAGCCGGGGGAGCGGGCCGAGCGGGAGTATGTCGTTGCCGGCCATTGTTGCGAGAGCGGCGATATTCTGACGCCGGAGCCTGAGAATGCCGAGAGTATCCGGCCGCGGGCGTTGAAGGAGGCGCGGATTGGCGATGCGCTGGTGGTGGGCGCGGCGGGGGCGTATTGTTCGGGGATGGCTTGCAAGAACTACAACTCGTTTCCCGAATCCGCCGAGGTGCTGTTGACGGAAGAAGGGCCGCGGTTGATTCGGCGGGGGCAGTCGGTGGAGCAGATGATTCAGAACGAGATGCCGCTGTAGGTTTTGCTGGACGCGGCTCGAAATAATGCCTCACCCAAGGCCAGCGAAGGTACCGACGGGATTGCCGCGTCGGCCGCCTACCGGCGTCCTCCTGCTAATGAAATGGCGTCCGGCTTAACGTCATAAACTGCCTCACCCGGGCGCAGCATAGATACCGACGGGATTGCTTCGTCGGCATTCCGCTATCGCTCCATGCCTCCTTGTATGTTGCTTTTTGCTCTTTTTTCTGACGAGATAAAGAGCAGGAGCTGGCAGAGGCGATGCCTCCCGGAGCGTCGATTGGACAGCTCGTTTGC